>Ga0307515_10000949_pt1 | contig 66336 bp, 81 predicted proteins | sample 17_EM_MG_FD_194513 | JGI IMG/M metagenome (GOLD analysis project Ga0307515, IMG submission 194513) | Populus trichocarpa ectomycorrhiza microbial communities from riparian zone in the Pacific Northwest, United States - 17_EM | ecosystem: Host-associated > Plants > Roots > Unclassified | place... | reverse complement strand
TCTAGAAGCAGAAGTGGAATCGGGGCTGGAAACCCAATCTTGATGCAGGGGATGGAACAAAGAGAAGAAGGTGAGGAGGATAAGAGTGGGGTGAGGGGAGAAAGTGGGACTTCCAGGAAGCTGACACGAACTACGCGACGAGCTCGCCAAAACGAGGAGATAAAGGAATAGGAGCAGGATCCGCAGAGTTATGAAGAGGAGAAGGACTTATAGTTACTGATAGAGCTAGCGGTCAGAGTGAACCCTCTCATAACAATGAAGGAGAAAGTAATAGAAGATTCGGTGAAGCATGTAGAATCCAAGTGCACGCCTTGGTGATACTTTATGATCTATGTATTTCTGTTGCGTGCCAAAGTTATCGAAGTTATTTTCACAACTTTTCTTTATTACGATTTGTCTGACTACTTAATACATACGTAGTTTGTACGCCCACCGCGTGGGGTAGATGATGTTGTGGTACCTACAGACGTGACTGTGTCTGCAGTTGTGCGTTGCACGGAAACGTTGCTGCAGCGCATAAAATGTTGTTTCTTTGGAAATAACCGTAGCGGTTGTGGTTTGCAGGCGTTATCTATCAGGTGTCAATGCGGTACCTCGTGGAAGGAGGTTAGTCACTCGGGTTCTCGGTAACGTAGACTTGCTCGTGGGTAGTTGTACAAGAATTGTAACACAGGAGAAGGGGGCAGCATATGATCATTGCGCTGGTGTCTCCGAGGCGTCTCCGACGGTCGTTCCATCAAACACGGCAGATCGTGGCGCTTTTTGCTGAATATTTTCTACCATCTATCGGGCCAAGGCGTATACGCGTAATCACTAGCCATAAGCTATTCTGAGGGATACGCCTTCAGGAATTCGAACGCACGCGAGAAATGGTGGAAGTACATTTCCGAGTTCCGATCGAGGACATGGAACACTTCAGGAACCTCCCTATTACCGTATAATTTGGGTTTTAGCGGTGAGATGCAGGTTCGATTTAAGACGGTTCAGGAAAAATTCCCATGTTGACAGGTTTCCCAGCAGTTTTTCTCGGCATTACCATACCCAGAAATGGGGGTCCTGGTCCTGTGAGGCGCTGTCGGTATATTCAACATCCTATAGTTTATACCTAATTCAATAAAGTTTGATGGAATTTTGGATAAAATAGACCTCCAATTGCGCTAGTCATTAAGTTACTAGATGAGCTATGTATCACCGAGGCAGAGCTTGCTTGACTACTATAAGAAAAGCCGTAACTATTGCAGGCGGACGCAAGTTGGTTGGTTGTTGGGAAAAAACGGTCCTCTAAAATCCTACGCCAATAGTATAAAACCGTTTGCCCCGGTAGATCAACTTGCATCTGTCGTTCACTGTTCTTTTCCTCATTGTATGCTCCAGGGGTTTAGACAGGTTTTAGCCCGTAACAGCCTCTAAAACTCTTTCGAAAACCCCCACAAACCCTCAAAACAGCTGTTACTCCTCTAGAGGGGTCGCGGAAGTTTTCTTGAACGCTTTACAAACCTCACAAACCCACCTTTGTGCAACCACTACAAAATAAGGGAGATGCCCCGACGAGGAAGGCCGACGTCTTCGACGGACGCCGGCAGTTTGGATAAGACAACAATTTGCGGAATTCCACATCGGCCGTGGGGACTCCCGGGGATAGCAGGAGTGGTTTGTAAACATGTGTAAGCTAGGGATTTAAACATTAGGTATACGGACACACGGTATGCATATCAAGTTTTAACATTGCAAGGCGGTTCGTAGGCCACCTGATCTGCACCAGTGGCAATCAGCAGGATGCTCATTGGGTTTGAGTTGCTCCCAGAGTCATGTACAACGCCCAAAGCGTTATGGGGGAGGGAATGTTGGTGTCGGGTCGGGTCTCTTGTGGGCGAATCTGGTTGTCAGAAATACCTATAAACCCAGGGTGTGCAGCGCCGGACTTCTCGGCATTATTCAAAAATTTAAATCCTAGTGGAAACATCCCGCAAACGCATGAAACCAGTGCGATGCAAGTTTACTAGCAATGTCTCACGAAGTTTCCAAGGTATGCGAAGATTCCTCTAGATTGAGCAATGCAGCGTCAGCTCTCCGTCCCTCATGGTACTTGAAACTAGGAATCCCGCCAATATACTAAGAAGAAATATGAAGTTGAAGAAATCATGAACACATGGGATGGGCACAAATGGGGATAGGGACAGTGATCTGTAATCTGCAGCACGGGTAGCTATCCGACGATGGGGCACCATACGCAGATGCAAACCTAACATGTTATTCAAACCCGCCATGTCCATACCCACAGTACTACCTACACAAGAACGTTCCAGGCAGCGAACCTTCAAAGACTCGCTTACTTCATTGCTGGGTCTGGATTTATGCTCCGTATATGTGCGTTGCTGACTATAGCACCAATCTACATCAACTACGACCAATGACCTCAGGATCCAAGAGGATGATATTGCACAGCAAGTTGGAAGCACGCTAAAAGTTGTTGGAAGCAGCGCCTTGCCCCTCATATTGGTCTTGCTCCTACGGACGGGTATGTTCTACAAGCGCCCGGCATTAGGATCCCACTGGCCTAGCGCGGGATAACTTTTCAAGAGAATTTCGAATTCGGATATCTAGCGACTAAACAAGATGGCAGTGTATAAGGCGTGCCTCAGCCACCGCGAGAACCGATTGCTAATGCACGACAACCCAGCGGAGTTGCTTCGCCACAGGCTTAGTACAGTGCCTTATTGTTGAGCCGACACGGCAAGTGCCGGAATAAGCTTCATTGGATAGCCGCATAGCACTAAATTAAAAGCAGGTAGAGTGTACAAATCCAAACGTAGTCTCGGAGCGCCTCGACTAGGCAGAAAGGAAAACAGCATGAACCACACCCCAAAACACCCTGTACCATGCAAATTCATACAACAGGAAAACCAGCAATCCATTCCCAGCTCAATAACTTAGCTGCTATTCCTCTTCAGCTCATTGAGTGTGGACTGAATGCAAAGTCCCCTTACGAAGAGTACCGTAGTCCGTGGTGCTGGAGCAGCACAGGGTAACTTTGCTTGACAAATATTCTCAGCTTCGACATCTCGAATTTGACCGAAAATTTGAGACTTGGCCGAGCCTGCGCTAAGCATGGCCTGCAAGAACGAGGTCTGATATGTGTGTGCCTAAAAGCCGGCGGCCAGCCAGGCCGCTTAGGAGCATTGCATGGATGAGATCCAGGCAACGACATGGACACTAATTGTGCTTGCCGAAGTAATCATAATTTGCTCCGCTTCCGCGCGATCTAGCTAATTAGAAATCTAGACACCGCAGATGAGACCCATATGCCCACGCCGATGGCAATGGCCAACGTGATCAACGCATCAAAGCCCACTTGACCAAACCACTCATGACTATAGTCCGTTAGCCTAAACAAGAGACACAAGCAAAGAATGGAAAGCAGTAGCAAGAGGAAGGAAGAATATTATGCAAAGAAAACATGCTCGAGAAGGACCAGATGAATGGTGTAGGTGATGAAAGAGCTGATGTATTCAGCGGTTATTCCAGAGGGTTTCGGTCGTGCCATCTTCATCTGGGCACAAATGCCTCTCTGAAAAGAACTCGTCGACAAATAAGTCAATGGTGTCAGAGTTTGGTATCACATAACCTCCCAGAAAGGCGTACTCCAATGTACTGAGTTACACCACGTGGCGCCAACAGGATTCGAGTTGTTAGCGTGTTATACTTTGTCTCGACTAGACACTCATCCAAAAAGTTGCTATGAATTGGGGAAAGAGCGTCTAGTCAAGATTGAACGTGTTGTTGGATCGGGTTGTGGTTTTTGGAAGGTGAGAACAAAGGATAGTGGTGGCAACGCGGCCATTCTTCGTCGATAATAGGGTTTAGGGCTTGGGGTTTTGGTTAATATACCTGTATCACAGGCGATTGATATGATGGCGACAAGGTCGGTTTCAGTTGCACTTGCAATTCTGTGTCAAAGCGTTTCTCTATTTGGGGAGCTGAATCGCTCGTTCGGGACCTTGCGAGTCGCTCATTTCATATAACTACGCTCATATCCCTGTGTACCAGGATATATGGTTGGCCGCTTCTGGATCAGTTGAGTTCATCCGCAGCAGGACTGTATATTACCTGCCCCGCAGTGTATAACATAGTCAGTATTTAATTCACGATTTGCGCCAACTGTCTTCGGGGGTAGGCGGCACCAAGCTTTTCGAAGGATAACTGGAATACATTTCAATAGACTAGGTAGTAGCTCCGATGCAAGGCGGTCATTAGTATGATGCCGTGTAACGTTCCATCTACTGGTTCGTCGACAATTGTACGACAGTACTAACTATGGACGGCATTCGGTACTTGATAGTGGGCATGCGACGGAACTGTGTGACGTTCGAATACGCATACGAGCATCGGCGCCTCCACTCATATATAGGTTAGTTAAAAAGATTCACCTTAATGTATGCAGATAGTAGCTCCTTGCCCCCACATTGCCAATATGTCTGGGTGGGAATTAATGATATGCAGGATACGGACCGAGTAGAAAATAAAGGCAGAACCTTGGGCTGATCATAAGTTGCCAGGCTGCGCATGCTTCCAAGAATATAATAGTAACCCATCATCCTAACGCCTCTTCTCGATCTTTTCGTTTTCGTTCCACACATCGATCGGCGACAGGAAGTTTATTTAAACCTTTATATACTCTCCAGTGCCGGTGCTTTTTACGCCACTACCATGGCGTCGTCATCAGCGGTGCCATCACGTCAAACTTCCACCTCCACCGGGGACGTAGAGCTATGCACCATGCGTTCAAACACAAGCCATGAGGAATTGTTTCCAACATTTTATCGTCGCGGAGGAACGAGCGACGGGGGGCGCTCGCAGCCAGCACCTTCGGCTTCCATAAACTTGGGAGAAAAGATCCGGAACGAAGACCTACACGGCCGAGTCGTTTACGCTCCTATGGCAGAAAAGAAGAAGCTGGGATACTTTTCTACGGCGGCATTAATTATCAGGTGAGCTTTTAGTCTACAATAGCCGAAGCAGACTTGTGTTGACCAGTATATGCGTGCAGTAAAGTCATTGGGACGGGGATCTTTGTGAAACCCAGTGTTGTCCTCCAAAATTGCGGTGGAAAGGGAGTGAGCCTCGGTCTATGGGTTGCTTGCGGGCTTATGAGTCTAGCTGGGTATGTTTTCCGAGAGCTGGGGGACTAGAAACTAACTTGTCACAGACTTATAATATATGTAGAGCTGGGGATTGCCCTTCCATTCTCTGGCGGCGAAGTCATTTATGTAGGTCATCTCCCGCCGTGTGTAATTCAGTTCTAACATCCATTCCAGGTCGACGAAGCCTACCCTCGGCCAAAATACCTCGCCGTCATCGTTATCTCTCTCCTCTTCGTCTTCCTCACCCATTGGGCCGGAAACTGTATAACTTTTGCTAAGCTTGTCCTACAAGCCTTCGACCCGACAAACCCTAATCCGAATTACCACCTTCAGAAGTTCGTCGCGTTGGTGATGGTCACCTGCGTATGCGCAATTCACATGTTCTCTCGTAAGATGGGAATTGCACTCAACAACTTTCTCGCCATTTATAAAGTGTCTGTGGTCTCATTCATCATCATAATCGGGTTCGCAGCAATGGCAGGCGCTAAGAGGAAGGGAGTGAGTGACGGGGACCCTGGATACGGCTTGCAGAATCTCAGTGCGGCTGAGTTTGCAAAGACGGAGAGGAAGAGTATGCAAGAGTACGTCAGCGCAATATTGGGGGTTTTGTGGGCTTATACCGGGTGGGAGAACGCCAATTACGTCTTGGGTGAGGTCAAGAGGCCCCCCGGAAAAGAGAGTAGGGTGTTTAAGGTTTCGGCGTTTTCAAGTATTGGAATATTGACAGTACTATATGTACTTGCTAATATTGCATACTTTACTGTGCTTTCGGATGATGAGATGCTGGACGATGGAGATATAATTGCGGCGAAGTTTTTTGTGAAGGTGAGTTGTAGCTTACTGACAGCAGCAGCATGCCCCGAGCTGACGGTAAAACTTGCCAGGTATTCGGTGAAAACTGGTTCTCAGCGCGCGCACTCAAGGTAATGATAGCTTTGTCCATTATGGGTAACTTTATCTCCTCGACGTAATTATTCCCTTCCATTTTTTCCCAGTGGCGTCATGTTTAACGTTACACAGCTACTCTGTTGCCCGTGTCAAGCAAGAAATTGCCAAGCTTCGCATTCTTCCATTTTCTGAATTCTGGGCTCGTCAATCCCACTACGACACCCCGAGTGGCGCATTACTCCTCCACTGGATTGTCGCCGCAATCTTCATCGTCGTTACTCCAAACAACCACAATGACGAGGCCTACAATCTCGTCACGGACCTTTTCGTCTACGGACAGACCTGGATGTTTATCGTCGTATCCCTCGGAGTGCTAGCCCTGCATCATCAGTCATTCCGTGGGTGGAAACCGGCATTGTTTAGATACCCAGTGCTAGTCACTATAATCGCCATATACGTCCCGCTGAATTTTTTTGTGTTGGTATTGACCTGGTGGCCAGCACCCAAGGAGGTCGAAAAGAAGAAAGCTATTCCCAGCATTGCTACCCCCAGTGTCGCCACTGGCATCATCTTCTTTGGCCTGATCTATTGGGTCGTGTTTGCAAAGGTGTTACCCGCATTGGGATATGAGGTCAGCAGTGCGCCGGATGAACTGGTGGATGGAAGTAGAATTGTCACGTACAAAAGACATAAAACAGGGTTTGCAAAGAGAGCGGACGATTGGTGGAACGGACGGTTTGGCAGAGGGCGGAGAAAGGAGGAGGTAATGGGAAGATTCTAAATTTCTTTTACGGCGAGCGGGGGTTCTTTGACAGCGCATTTTTGGTTTCTTTGCGTGGTCTACTTACTAGCCGGATGGACTGGAATAATGTTTGTTTGTATGGTACATATAGGAAGGGCGTTAGGAATTGGAAATTGAAAATTTCGTTTGAATCTTGTAATTCCTGGACGCGCAACTGTTCAGTCTTTCTGTGACCGTTCATCTGCACATTCGCTTCTTAGAATATACCTAATATCGCCAATACGATCGTAAAGCCATGAATATAGTGACGTGCAATCAAGCGCCTAATAGATAGCACATGTATGGATGACCTGCATACAACGTCAGCCACATATTCTACTTGCGTAGCAGCGAGGGCGGAAGATGCCGATAGGTTTAGGGCCCTCCTGGATATTGCGGTGGATATCTAATAAATACATAATGGAAGGATGCGCTATCTTGCCTTCTTATGGCATGTTGTCCAAGCGCCGAGGCAGCACTTTGGGCCGCATTGGGACTTTTGTATCATCACTCGAACAGATTCAGATGCGAGATGAGAGCATCAATGCATGCCATAGATAGCTCGCGATGATAGTATTGGATAGAAGTTATCGAGCCTCCAGAAAGACCATCGGCAAGTCATACACATATTTTAAAAAAAAGAGTGATAATATGTGTCCGTAATGATAGCCTCAAAGCCAAAGTAGGGAACGCTTTTAATGGTCCCACCAATTTTATGCTGATAACAATACTTGGAAGCTTGAAGACACACAGATGTTCCCAAAGAACCCAGTTGCGAGGATGTGTTTATTACACTCCCAGTCAGACCACCGCACGCGAGATCAAATATTCCACAAGGAAAATGCTGGGGCGTTTGCTTGTGCACATAAATCTGCCTAAGCGATGGTACGTACATCATTTCTGGGGTCAGGCGTCGGGATCCGCGGATCCGGGAAAAAGAGATGGAACAGCCACACACGTACACCCCCACTACCGCCCGTACCCCCACGGTGGCCTCCCCGACACTAGCTGTATGTAAGCTGTCAAAAGCCGCCCCAAAGACTGGGCTTTGGATGATCTACCGTGCTCGTTTGGCGTCAGAAACCGGGAGCGATAGGATTTCGTGGAAACTTATGCAACTGCAAACTTTGGTCAGGTAGTTTGCAATTGAATCACGCTTCGTCACTCGCGAGCCAGTTGGCATGTTGCCAATAACCCATTACTTAGCTGGCGAATTGTGGAGATAACGGTGGAAGGTGGAAGCGGCTAAGAAATTTTATTTAATCAAGCATTAACGTTTTTGGCGGGCATTGCAAGGTACTTTTAAGTTTGATACAAATATGCTAGCAGTCTTGAGCATCCTCGGTGGGCTAGAATCTGGAGGACAAAGAAACGATATGAGTACTATAGAAATAAGGGTAAGGCCATATTAACAGACTAGTATCTGCTCGATCTACTCTATTCCTGCTATTAAATTCTTGATGTGAAGGAAAGATGCATGGTGTGCCAAATTTGCGTTTCATCGCCTTTGACTTCCAACGTCTTATAAACTTTCCACTCAGGTATCAGCTAGCCTTTACGCAATCTTAGCTACTAGCAAAAACCCCCTCCACATCATTACACAACCCTCCACTTCCCAGTATGCCGTGTCGGAGATATCTCAAACAAAGCCCTCCTGACTCGCAAGACTTGAAGAACCACTCCCAGGATGTCCACAAATCGGCACTATACCGCAACAAGCCCATCCCCCGCATTCAGATCCAAATAAGGGCCACGAGAAGTGCATTCACTTTCACTGCAAGGAAATCTTTGTTGAGGGCCACAGCTTCGTCGAACACATAATGACCACCCACAGCTCCAAATACTGCACCAGCTCCCAATCGACCGCACATTCTCTCATTCCTCCGACAATTGCAGCTGCAACTACCCCCTCCCTGCGCCTCAACCCTCCTACCTTTTCTGCGCCTCCTGCAATCTCGGATTCTGAACCTAAAAAGCCCTCGAAATCCACCTAGCCTCACCCCACCACAAACCTCTCTACAGCGTTATATCCTGCAAATTCTGCGCGTGTAAACTCCTTACCATATCAGCGTTAGCGCAGCATTTCGAGAACGGGTGCTACAAGAAGAGTGTTTCGTCTCGGGAGATGGTAGATATGGCTGTGATGGCAGTGGACGAGCGTGGTTTAATCGTCGGCACCAGCAAGAAGCGGAGCAGCTATATAGATTCAGACTCAGACTCTGACTCTGACTCTGATGGGGAAGGAGAGGTGTTTTTTACGCCCGACTCTTCCACGACTTGGCTCCAGTCACCGGCATCGGATCCTCTCGTCTGCCCGTTGTGTCCGACTGGGCGAGGGTCGTTTGTGGATCGCAGAGCGCTGAATCAGCACCGTATATCGCCGGCTCATCAACCGCGGATAGATGTATCACCGTCCCAGGTCGGTGCCGACTAAACCGGGTAAAATATTTTCGACGCTAAGTGCTCTGCTCCAGTGTTTGGAGGCTGCTGCAGAGATTGGGAAAGGAAAAGCTTTGAAGCAGGTGGTGAAGTTTATGGCTGGAAGCTCAACGTTGGCGGACATTGTATTTGAGGTGAAGTTGACTGAGAAGTAGTTGCGATGGTTTACGTCATGAAGGTAGCAGGATCAAGACGATGTTTTATGTGTAATGACGTCAGTCTGAATGCCTTTGCGATCGAATAAGAGTAATGGGTATCTGAAGGATCAACAATTGACATAAAGATAGCTACAGAGTACCGATCCACAGGTGAATGAAAGTGCCCACCGCAGTGGTGACCTTAACGAAAGACATGCTCGCTCAATCGCACAACAAAAAAAATACCATCCCAGTGCTGGCCAGTCCGGACGTCTTCAAGTTGCCCTCCTAAAAAACGCTTCTATATCATCCACTTTCCGCATCTTATACCCAAACTTGCCTCGATTGCCGCCAGCTCCATTAATCGCATCTCCATCATACAGCCTTTTCAACGGCAATTTCTTTGCCGTTTGCGACTGGTCCCTATTCCAAGCTGGAACCTTAAACCCCCGCGAGTTCCAAAACCGCGCATGATTGCTTTCCGTGACGGTCATGGGAGGCTGCAAAGAGAGATGTGGGCACCGTTCTACCCTTCCCTCTCCCCCGAAAGGTTTCTCGAATATATCCAGTAGATGGGATGCCAGCGCGTCCAGTTGCATGTCGTTTAGTTCGGGACAAGCAGGTACGGTCGTTCCCGAGGCGCTACTGCAGTCGCTGACAGTGCCACTACTACCGCTCCAGGTAGAGATATGTGATTGTCGGTCGTTATCATCTTCAGGCCTTGAATATTTGCGTAGCTCATTGGAGACTTCCGCTAAGTCTGGTTCTTCCGCGAGATCAAAGAAGACTGCATATGGCTCAAAAGTCTGCAGGTAGCAGTGCGCAAGATTGTCTTCTGTCGCACAGAAAAGCAGGACTTTCACTAACTTCGATGCATGGCGGATATATTCAATGTATTCCGAAGCGGGGCATTTGTGACGACGCTTCTGCACAACATGGAATAGCAATAGGGCGAGTGCATTGAACGTTTGATTCCTTGCCCGAAGTGTCAGTAACCACAGATCGTTATCAAGGGACAGGTTGAGACATACATAATCATCCAGCATCTTTTGAAGAGGCCTTGTTCGTCGTATAAACATCCAACTATCCGAGCGACATTTTCTGCAGCCTGGATGCAAACTCCCATATAATGCAATGCCTCCTCCTTCGTTCCATCGCACACCCACGGTGAACCCGGGGGTCGACTGACAAGTTCCATGATAGTTCTTCTCGTCAGCAACATGGTGGCCCCTAAGAAGGTTAGATGAATCAACATTATCGACCTTCTTGAACCCTGGTCTATGTTTTCATCCAGCACAGTTCCGAATCTCATGTACCGCGGGAGTTCTTGATGCCATTTATTCAACTTCGCCATGTATACGTCCATCAAACGCATACTACACACGTCTGCGGCATAGACGTTCTTCACGATGTCTGTCGCAAGAAAGCCGATCTTTCCCAGTTCAGATTGCATAACGTCGACATCAATGACCATCGGAACCGGTGCACAATTTCCCTCTTCGATGGGACAAGCAGAGGCTGTGTCTAGATCCTCCTTTGAGAACGTCAGCAATATAAAGACCCAACAAAGACCAAAAGATCAAACTCACAATAGCATCAGGGTCTGCATTATGGTCCGTGTCCGGGATGCGGCCCAAAGTCCCTACCAGCCAGCTATAATGGTTTAGCGCTTGGAACGCTCAAGTACACACAGAAGCCAACCTCTCAAGAAACTTCAACGTCCGCCAATTCTTTCGCCATGGTATGCGCTCGCCCTCGATAAATACACCCGATTCGTCCACTTTCTTATGCAGACCGTACGTCTGCGCTATCTTCAGTCCAGCGGCTAAATAGAAGATAAGTCAGGCACAGGAAAGCGGACTAGCGCTCTGATGCTTACCAACATACGACCATGCTGCAATCCGCTTCTCCATTATCGAAAACATGGCGCAGAGGGTGTACAGGCGCATGGCCCTGAGCTCGCTCATTTCAACAACGTCATCGATGTAGATCTTTGCAGTGTCGAAAAATGCCCGACGATGCTCGTTGGAAACACCATCGTTGTCATATTGAGATCCCACGGCCACAATTGCGCAGAGTTCCGCTAGGGCTGGCTTGGTCCGTTGTGTGTCGCCCCAATACAAGGATCTGAAGAGTTCAAAGCTCTGTTCCCTAGAACAAACATAAAAAAGCGTTCCGGAGCAGGTATAGAATGAGTCCAGAATCTTGGAAATTAGCATTGGCGGTGGAAGGTGATCGATGGTGTAGACAGGCGGTGGCTGGTCTTCGACAGCAGGAAAATCCTTAATCGAAGGGAGACGTCGATCATACCGTGGCTTGTAGAGGTCTCTCGCGAATGTGGGAATGCGGATCTCCCCCGGGGTTTCGGGGACGTAGGGAGTAGCTGTTTCTGTACGGGGAAGTTTTGCTGCCATTCTCTTTTCAGGATATAAACGTAAACTGTGATTGTGTTGCTGAAGGTATAATTGTCGGAGTCGGGGTTCCTCGATTGCCACTGTTAAGGGTGGAGGTCGGTCTTTCGAATTCAGCCGCAAAGCCGGCATCGCTCCCTTTTTGTATGTACAGCACCAACTTAAGTATCGTTCCTGGACCCATGCAATTCGCCAACCGTTGTGATAACCTTCCACTTAGTTTCTGAGCTTAAACTACGTAATGTAGTGAAATTGACAAGCCGAACCTGGCGTGCCAGATACGGGAGATTCTCAATGCATAATATCCGCAGGCAAGAGGTGTGCATAGCGACAGATTTAGGAATGAGTTGGGTGGTGACCAGGCATGGGAAGGCCCGCTTAGCGATCGAGAAATCTAGATAATTACAGGACAAGCAACGTGAAGAAAAAAAAAACGACAGTACATCATCCAGTTGGGTGTTTGGCGGTTATTGGCGAGGAGTCCCTGCATCACTTCAGCGCATCCGATGTTCTCGCTTGTCATCGCAGGTGTGCATAAAGGGACGTGTGCCGCCTCAACCCCACTTGTTGGCAGCACCGAAGCAGGAAAAAAAAAGGGATACGAAGGCGAAGAAGCAAAAACCAGTACCAAGCGTTTCCCAAGGAAAAAACCGAGGCCAGTGTAGGTGTAGTCTTGTTCCCAGCCCTCCAGTGCTCCGTGTCTCTGGGGCGAGACACAACGTTGTCCATCATCCATGGCGCTGGGAGGAGACCAACCGGCCACCGTTTTCTTTCCTCACTAAGCTGCCAATTTATTTTCCTAGCTCTTGGCTGCGCAACTCTTACTTCAGTGGGAAGGTGGAATACACAGAACGAAGCTTTTTCTACTGCATTCTTCGGCAATTTGAAGTTAGCAGTATAGTGGCACGTGCACCTATTGGGTTTTAACTTTGCATTGCTTTTCGCATTGAGTCACTCCAGCGTGCAATGCTGTAGCCATTGCGATGATTCGACGATAAATAACCCCTAGACATAGGCACTCAAGTACCAGCTATGTACGTATCATACAGCAGCCGTTATCTCCAACACAACTGCAATCAGTTTTCTCTTACCGTTATTTCGCTAGGGTTCGAAAGCTAAACCTGGGGCGGCAGTAAGCATCCGCCCGCGTGGCAACTGCGTTAGGAATCGTAGCTTTGCCCTGTGCGGATCCAGCTGCACGGCGGAGTACAGGGTTTTGTCTTACATCTAAACACTGAGGTAACGTTAATACCTATGAACAGCGAGTAAGATAGTTGTCCTCCCACCCAGCAGGATGGACCATGATGGATGTTCTTGCGAAGAGAGAAGAGTGAAAGCTCCAAGACACCAACATCCAAAAGCATCAGGACCCAGCCCTGCATCACATCTAACCCAATACGAATACTTCTACGCCATCTAAATTAACTCATAGTTAGCTAGATGTAGGCAGAGCGGTATCTTCCTCACCGGCACCCTCATGAAACGGAGGCATACTGTGAGTCTAGCAGGAGTTTCGCCCGATAATGAGACGCGATGTTAACGGTGGAACTACATAAGTAGGTATAGCCTCTTCTAGATTCGAAAAAAAACAATTCGTGAATTGTTAGGAAACGCGGGGTGTAGATTTCTATCTTTAGGATGGATAATATAATACGTACTTAACCTATGGAGATGGATAAACCCTAAAAGGGAGAATCGTAAATCTGGAAATAACAAAAAAGCCGAAGCCAAGTTTAGTAGACTTTGGATGGTTGTAGATCTAGATAGCTTCTCGATTGCATACTAGTAGCGTCTTCCTCTCAGTCTCGGTCTTAGTCTGTCTCGTTTACCTCGGCCCCGCTAGTTTGCTGTTGCGGTGAGATTGAAAGAGTAGGTTCTTGGCACCTCAATTATCACCCGCGCATGCGTAGAGTCACGTCCACGTACGACTGTGCAACGACAGACCGAAATGGCTTGCAGCTTTCTCAATATTAACAGTATCACGATCGCCGATCCTCATAGAGCATTCAAAAAATCCTGTATGAGATTTGAATCGCGCAATACCAGCTAGCATGGATTGTTTGATCCAGATCCCATGGGTTAGACGAAGATCTCCCCTTCCCCTCCGTTGATCTCTCTTCAGCCCCACTCACCGCCTCTCTGTTACCGCCTTGCGAAGCGGGGTTCTGTGGTTGTTATCAAAAGGCAAATATGACTCGGTTACATGGATTCCCACGATCTGCTGTTTCACCCGTAAAGATGAAATCAAACTGGGATCTGTTCGCCTTGTGTAGGACCGAATATCACGTTCGTGTTAAAATATCATTCGTCCACAAATCCACCTCGGTACAGTGACATGGCTGGAAAGCTGTTAAGCTTACCATCACTCGGTTCCGTAGGTACGCCAGGCCCCCACACATACGATACGAAGAACTCCCTGAAAGATATGCGGAGGGAGGGTGATGAAGAAATGGGAAGACGGGGCTAGAACTAGATAAGGACATATCAAGGAGGGAGGAAATTCTCCTCATTTGTCTAGCTGATATCGGGGAATCGTTAGCTAGATCCGAGACATTCGCTCCCGGAGTAACCATATTGGACTAGTAGTGGAAGATTTCAATCCCAGTTCGACTTCATATTCAGCAGTGCAGGTCTCCGGAGCGCTGTGTGCCAGGCCGGTTCAAACGAACCAACATCATCCCCGTCGGCTATAACACTCAGGAGGGAGATTCATCTTAGCGTCTCCAGCAGGTGTTCAATGTCGTGGTCACCATGACCTGGGATTCCGCGGGAATCATTGGGAATACTATTTAGCAAATGTGCGTAGCTATGGCCATGGTGAAGATACAGTATCAACATAAGTAGCGTTACAATGCATAGGGCTGTTTGAGCATTCCCAGTAGTTTGCACAGGTTACTGGATGCGCTACACAACATTACAGTAGATGACGGATGGCAGGACCAAAGTTAAAGTAATAATTGCATTTTGCAACAGAAATCCCAAACACAGATAGGACTGTCAATAGGCCCGAGTCTGCCCGTCAGAGTCGTCGAAGGGGATACCACCTTCCTCCGGGTGTGCTGGTTGGTATCGAACAGTAGGAGCACAAATGCTGATTGTCGGCGTCGGTGTTCATTGTGTTGGGCTTGCCTGAATCGGTCGGACTTCTAGCATATTATCCCCTACACGCTTGGTTTTCTTAAATTCGGTTCCAGCGGCGATCTCACCATGTTGGGGATAGTGTGGGCAGCGAGTGATATCAAAAGCATGTCGGTGCTGACTCCTCATCTACTTTACACGCTGCCGGTCTCTATGAAGCCTAACAAAAGTGCAAACCACAATGTTTACATGCTTACCCAGAGTGTGGTGCTCTAGCATCACCCAATTGGAAGTCCGGTCAACCAATCCGCTTGCCCGTCTACATATTTCATGCAAATACACCAATTGTATCTACCTTGATTAGGAGAATTTCTGGCGCACAGCTAGTGGAAAATCAAGGTGGAAATGGATCCGCGGAGCAGGGTAATGCCAAATCAGGTATATTTTTGACTAAGCTACGCCTAATCGTTTTTTGCATGAAAACGGTCAAGGGGATCACCAGCTTTGCCACAGTGATCTTTGCCCCAAACTACACCCAAAAGGAGGTGAAACCGAATTTAAGGAAGCCGAGCGTTGGAGATAGCCTCTGAGAGATCAAACATTCATTTATATTGTAAGTATATGGACGATAGTTCCCTATTTCCTAGCCAGAAAGACAGCTTTTGATTAGCCTTTGTTCATATCACAATGATCAATATAAAACTACCTTAATTTACCCTTTGGAAAGACCCCGTGTAGCTAAAAATTGCACTATTGAACACACTCATTCCCAGGACATATTGATTGGAAGCACAAACTTTCTGCGAGATCCCTTATCGCGTGATCGGAGCCACCGCAACCAAAACCCTAGCCCTATAAATCCTTGCTTCAATCTCCGCCGAATTTTCATACTTCTTCTTCACAATCCCGTTCGACAAGATACAAGTCACAACCGCCTTCTCCTTCTTGGGATCAATATTCTCCAGCTCAGCAACCTGGACTCCATCCATGCGAGATTCATCGTACTCTTCTCCGATAGTCACCGAGCGGTCGATTTCGTACACCGCCCGTTGGCACCTTAGCTGCGCTCCAAGCGTGCGGAGGTTCCGGAGGATACGTTGAAGTTCAGAGACGTATTCAGTTGGAAGAGAATCGGACGTCACCTGCACCTCAAGAAGGACATTCAGCAAGTCATTTGACTCCTGTTGCACATTCTCAAGCAATTCTAGCACTTTAGGGCTTTGAAAAAGTAGCGATGCCGTGTAGGCACGCCAGTACTCGGCTTTTTCGAGAGTTGGGGAGGAATCTGCGGCACATATGACGTTAGACGATGATGCTGAACGGATTTTGATACATACCACCAAGGCGCACGGCACTGTCAAGCGTTGTTACGATTTTTTGAGTTTCTGTATTGAACGCGGGAAACCAACGAGATAGTATCCAGTCTTCCAAGACGATCCAAATGACTGTCTCGATGAAGTGCCCGAAGCGCATCGCAACATTTGTATATCTTCTTTTGTCCAGGGCCCTGTACAAATCAGGTGCTAGCTCTTTGGCACTTCGAATCTCGGTCTTTGACTGCTGTTTAAAAGCATTTCTGCACCACATCTGGATCTTATTCTTTAGTTAGCTGCGAAGACACACGAAGAAGATACGTTATCCAAGAACAAACCTCATCATGAATGGAATCAAGCTTTTCTTCGAAAGCTTGATCGGAGATGGAATCAAGACCGGTATTGACACTGTTGACGGAATGTATGTGAGACCGGTATAGATCATCTAATTGTTCCTTCATCTGATGCGCTTTCTTTATTGCAGCCGATGAAATTTTTCTTTCTTCCTCTAGAGCCCGTTGGAGTTGATTACTTTCGGCGCGAACCTGTGTATTTTCATTCCGAAGCCCCCCACCCCGGTTTCTTTCTTCCTCTAAAGATCGCTGTAGCTGAGCATTTTCGGAGTCAAACTGTGTATTTTCATTCCGAAGCTTTTTACCCCGGTTCCTTTCTTCCTCTAGAGATCGCTGTAGTTGAGTATTTTCGGAGTCAAACTGTGTATTTTCATTCAGAAGCTTTTTACCCCGGTTCCTTTCTTCCTCTAGAGATCGCTGTAGTTGAGCATTTTCGGAGTCAAACTGTGTATTTTCATTCCGAAGCTTTTTACCCTGGTTTCTTTCTTCCTCTAGAGATCGCTGTAGTTGAGTATTTTCATCCCGAAGTTGTTTATTCGCGTCGTGAAGTTGGCCATTCTCGGTATGAAGTTTTGTATTCGTGGCGGCTAGGTTCGAATTTCCAGCAGCCAGCTCTGCATTTTTCGACTGTAATTCTCTGTATCTATCGAAATAGTAATCGGCGGCTTCTTCCTCAGACTGGAATGTGGGCTCCCTCGAGAGATCGTCATCTTGGTGCTTCTTTGTTGCCTTCTTATCATGTGCCCCTCCTCCCGAGTTTTTTTCATCCAGGTTGATGTCTTGAAGTCCAAGATTATTATCTTCAGTTTCGGTCCTCTGTCTTGCATTTCTGGTTATATTGCCGTCTTGCTGATCTAGATGTGAAGGCTGTTTGACGATGTCTCGATTGCCTTGCTCAGTATGAGTGATGGATTTCTCTACCAGCATTTGCTGTTTCTCGCCCTCTCGTTTGAGGTTTCCCGTCACCTGGTCTTCTGACTTTTTTTCTAGGGCAGTGTCGACTGCTGATGCGATGGGGTGGCCTCCTTTTATTTTGCTTTCCTCGGAAAATGCCTTACGGGTGATACCGACATATTTCTATTCACCCCGTTAGTTGAGTTTGCACCTTATAAGTAGTTATTGGCCTATACTTCGCTAGTGATTTGGATTATAGACTGCGGTGATTTTCCAACATTCACGAGTGAGTTTGGGCTAGCTTTGTGGAAGTTTAGTTTAACGATGAATATGTAAATACTAGCACCTATGTAGAATATTGCAATATTGACCCATGATATATACTTACATGTACCAGCAGTGAGAACTTCCACCATCACCCCCGATCTGCGGATCGCGCCTTCGCTGCTGTGATTTCCAGTATCGGTTCCCATTTACGTTCGTGTCTGAGAGGTCGCAATATGGAGTGTTTGATGGCGATAGAGATAGCAGCGAGTCGACTGTGCAAGAAGTAGCTTGAATTCGAGGGACAACCCACACCTGCAACAAGCTGGTCATCAGACCATAAGGGTATAAAAAGCGCTTGGAGATAAAAATAGAATACAACATTCTTGACGCACGGAGGCACTACCGCTGCCCTTATCCATGCCAACATTCCACAGGATTTGCTGCGCCGCAGCGCGATTGAGCGCCATGTCTATCAGGCAGGGACCTACTGTAGTTTGATAAACTGACAGGGGACGTTAGGCAGCCAGATGATACCGAATCATATCTTCATGCGACTTTTGTGGCAAGTTACGCGTACAGGATCGTCGTCGATCACAAGCCCGAAGGAATGTAGCACATGAATATCGGCAGGGGTTTGAAACAGCGCCAACGAATGAGATGCTATGACGCATATACTCTATATGCTCGCCGAACTTTCCCTTCTGCCTAGAGCAATCCATGATGAGCGTATAAGTAAATCAAGTGAATCAAGTGTTAACTCCACCAATTGTCTTAAATCCTGCAAATTTCAGATGCTAGTCCTCTTCATGCTCACAGCCCAGGTCTATGGATGACCCCAACATGCGCACTCCTCGAACGATATTTCGAGTCTCATCAGTCAACGTCTTTCATCTTTTTCTACTGTATCATTAAGATCCGGGTTCTACACTTCCGATTACCGCCTAGAAACACAATCCACCAACTGCTTCGTTGCCGCACTTTTAAAGTTTGTACAACCAAGTTTGCTCCCGAATGAAGAGTTTTAGTGGTTTGCTTTTGGCCTATCTGCCTGGCTTCATTTTGGTGACACAACAAGGAACACAACAAGGAATGGGTTTCTCCATGGAGTTCTCATGGTTGTAGTTGCGGTTCCGGATTCCGTTTAAGACTGGCCGGGGTGCCGCCGGTCTCGGAAGACTTCTGCAATAATTTCTTGCTTTTCCTAAGCAGCAGAACGCAGCTATTCAGTTCCAGATAGCCCCGCATTTCTGTTGCCGTTCAGCACCCATCGTTGATTGGTTGCCTTGTGTTTGCTTTCGTATTGATAGATCTGTACTACGGGGTAGCCGCATAATAGCCGCCTTATGTGTTTCAACTTCACATCCATCCTATATTGTAGACCCACATTCTTTCGCAATCCGACCCCCACCCTTCAGTCTCCTTTCGAAATACCCATGTACTTGATTGTGCCGCATTCTTGCTAGGTATGTCCAGTGAACTAAAGACCCATGAAGGGAAGTGTACGGTCTCCCTCCACGCTTTGACTTCATATCAACCTCACCATAAATCCCCTCGATACCTATAACCCCTCAGGTCCAGCCACCGTTTTAACCGACAAAACATAACACGGTGCACAGGTGGAAGGAGCAACCATTATATATACAAACCCTCTATACTTCATCTCAAACTCTTCACGCCCGAACATGGCACGCGGAAAGAAAATGCCCTCGGCAGCATCAACGCCCTCGGCAGCACCAACTCCCTCGGCAGCATCAACGCCCTCGGCGGCATCAACAGCCCCAAAGTTCGTGGTGGGTGTTGATTTTGGTACTACGTACGTTATATGACCCCTCAGCCGAGTCCACGGGGCTAACTCACCTATTTAGCTTCACCTCCGTTGCCTTTGCGCATTCGGATAGCCCTGAAGAAGTCAAGCTGGTAGAGACATGGCCTAACGGTGGCACCAGCGGCAGGACCGCATACCAAGTCCCAACAGAAGTCTATTACACCAATCCACAGACCAGATGCAAGCTGTGGGGATATGAGCTTTCGACTATTTCCTACGGAGCTATGAGTCCGGATCCGTTGAAATGGTTCAAGCTCCTACTGCAAGAGAAAAATACTCCGACACTCTCGCAAACCCCTGCTCTATTCCGTGGATCCCAAGTTCATAAAAAATATCCTGAAAGGGGTCCTGCCAATTTGAGTGCTCTTTTCCAGTCGCTAGGAGTATCCTCTGCAGGACTTTCATCGTCGTTGGTATCACCAGCCGTCACGCCAGCGCAGGAGACCGCTCAGAAACTCCGCCAACTTAAGATTACCCCGCTCGAAGTTGTGACGGATTTTTTGGAGAGTGTTCGAGAACTTGCGGTTTCTGAGATCGGCACCTCCTATCAGACCAAATGGGTTCAAGGACAGAAAATTGAGTACGTGCTGACAGTTCCTGGTAAGTTGAATTGTCAAAGTTATTAGCGATGGAAATTACTAACAGTAAAAGCTATATGGTCGGACGCGGCAAAGAATCTCATGATACGTGCAGCGGAGGCTGCTGAATATGGTATCCATTGGGACGACTTTAACCTCGTCAGCGAACCGGAGTCTGCGGCAGGTATTCTTGAATCTAACTGTAAGCCATCAGCCTTCAGCGGTTATCTAACTGGAGATTTTTAGCATATACCCTCAAAGTTATCCAGCCCAATGACCTTAACGTAAGCACGTATTATATACCATCGTTCTTTGGGGCGACTAACTCCTGTCTAGTGCGGTGACACCTTCATTGTCTGCGATGCAGGAGGCGGAACTGTGGTACGTATATGATCCATCAACATGGCTGCTCGGTTGAGCTTACTGGAACGAAAGGATCTAATTTCGTACAAAATAACCAACTTAAAACCTCTTCGACTGGATGAAACAGTTTCTGGTACTGGTGGTAAGTAACCAACGTCCAAAAGCTGCGATTCTCCTAAGCTGGATTCTTTAGATTTATGTGGTTCGGTGTTTCTCGACCAGAGATTCGAACAGTATATCCGAGGAAAGCTTGGCGATAAAGTCATTAATGCCATGAAGCCTCGTTCAAAGGCTACGATGATGCGCTCATGGGAATCGGTTTGAACCGACTGCCCGCACTGGTCTATTTGATGGTTTTAACGTACCTTCAGATCAAGTTCAAGTATGGAAATTCCAGCGGTTTAGGCGGATACGATGTGAATGTACCTGGAGTTCCCGATGATGTCGAGAAGAAGGTCGATGACAACTTTCATTCGATAGAAGAGTGAATGCCGCCTTTTACAATTAATCCCACACAACCCCAGCTAACTGCAATACAGAGATGATGTAAAGAGGATTTTTGACCCCGTCATTGATCGCATAGTCAAATTGGTGACCCAGCAAGTTCTCGAGGTTCATAAGAAGAGAGAGAACGTTGCGGTACAAACACTCGCGATTGTAGCCATCAAGTTTAGATGCTAATCTTGATAATATCTCTTAGGCAATCCTTCTAGTCGGTGGGTTTGGATCCTCCAAATACCTCCTAAAACGACTTCAAGATGCCTATTATGGAGGGAAGAAACTCGAGGTGCTGCAGCCGGTGAATGCGTAGGCTCCTTTAGCAATATTTACAATCATATTCAGTTACTAACTCCAGACGCCTAGGCAAACTGCGATTGTAAGAGAACAGGGCCATCAATTGCTTTTCAACTACTAGCTAACATTTTTTGCAGGCTCGCGGCGCACTCTTGAGAGGATTGGAGGGTTCCATCGTCAAGGACCGTCGCTCAAGGAGATACTATGGATGTAAAGCATCCAAACTTTGGTACCCCGGGCAAGGAACCGATGAATACAGGTACTGGGATAGCAGGGACGATTCATTTAAGGTTAGAGAGCACCTTAGCTGGTACATCAAGCATGTGAGTATACTGCCCTAGGCCCCTGTCCAAGGCAAGACTAACAAGTGATAGAACATGATTCTCGGGGATCATGTCTCTACTTCGATGGGATTCTTCAGGCTTGTCTCAGTTGAGACATTCCACGGCCTCGGACCAGACCTTGTATTCACTGATGAACTAGTTGCCTGTGACAGAGTAGTGGCTCCAGAGTACGAGTAGCAGGATGAAGATGGTATGTCACTGCACCCCCATCTATATTATTTAATGTCTGATGGAATTTGTATTGCAGCCGTCTATGTAGTTTGCCCTCTACGTTCCGATCTAGCGTCCATCCCTGTTAGCGAATTCCAAATAACCACCAATTCGATGGGCGAGCAATTCTACAAGATCAATTTCCAGTTGAGATTGACGCTCGTGGGAGAAGTGCTGAAATTTGAGTGTCTGTTTGATGGGAATATCTGTGGACAGGTGATAGCACAGTATAAAGACTGACTTGGATTTACGTGAGCTTGAGGCAATGGTTTCTGTTTTTGGTGTTACAAGCAAATAGCTTAAGGATTCAAGGACAAGTCGTTTGTTATATTAATATTCGGTAGGTATGTAGTATTTTGGTAGGTATCGTAATATCGGAATCGTGTAGGGGTTTTCTCGTGCTGTCGCAGCACCGAATGACAGATTTAAATTTAAATTTATCCTTAAAGTGAGGTTGAAATAAGGAACACAATATTGAAACGTAGAAAACCAGAAATCGAACTTCATTCATTCAAGCCTGTCATACCAGCCTCTTCGAAGCAAAGACCCCAAGAAAGAGCACGAAGATCGTTAAACTGAACGAAATATCGGTCCAAAATTAGCCTCACCCACAACCCACTCAACAGTCTTCCAATGGATACTCACTAAACACCAGCTTTCCATCACAGTTCTCAATGCGATCACTCAATTCAATCCCCTGTCTCTCCCTATACCCTCCATCGGCTGTAGGGAGATCCGCCTCCAGTTTTGTCCCGTTTTCCCTGAGGCAGATGTTTTTGGCAGATTTCGAAAAGTTGGCACTCTCCCATTTGAACCAGCCTATACCACTTGTTAAAGACATGTCTGTAGTTGGGTTGTAGTGGAGGACCGGACCATCAGAGTTGCCAATATAATCGTTCAGGTCGATACTGGATTCGACGATCTTTCCGTTGCTGTTCTTGAGCTTGCACTTAAGCTTGTGGTCGTTTTTGAGCTCAATGTCGTGAGCGGAGGTGTGGAAATTTCCGGGCATTGTGAATGAAGTTTTGGGCGTTGGAGTTGATTGGGTGGTTGATTGATTGGCGGGTGGGCTTGTTAGAAGTGATTGGATGGAATGCTGAAGACTGGAGAGTTCGTAATGAGAGGGGACGCATGGGATTTATAGATACGTGGAGTTTCGTTTGTCTTGCTCCCTTCGTGTTGAGCACTTACGTATATTACTTGGAAATCCTGGTATAACGGGCAATCCATGACGCGTCGACGGCTCGGGTCTGCTAGTCTTATGTGGTGCGTCGGGGATCCCCCAGACTTACTAGTCACGTAGCATTTAAGATCTGCCTGCGGCACGTCATGTAACCCTCCGGATCATCGGCCTCGGCCCTATAGAACGTGTCTTCATACACCACGTACTCTCATCGATACCGATGCCACCTAAATGTGCTATAGCTATTCAGATGGCCCTATGCTAGGGGTGATAGGTGAAACGAGATTGAGGGAGCATAGCCTAAATAGATCTCTGATTATTCATCTCAACTCGTCCATGAAAGTGACCAAGTTTTGATCTGACATGGATGGATGCGAACCACTGGCCCGAGCTCGAGTGTACTCTTGCGTCTTTAATCTAGGACACTCCCGACGCTAGCTTACTTAGTACTTTACTTAGTACTCTTTAGCCCTTCTCTGTTAGGCCTACTAAATTAAGTCTAGTTAGAATACAGGGTGTTCGCGGACACTTCATCGTTCCCATACGTTCTATACTCTCGCAACTCGCTCAAGGCGGGGCGAATATGCCTAAATATCCTGGGTACATCATGCTTATTTCGGGGTGACGACACCGTTGTGGGTGAACCCCAATACAGCTTTAGAATACCAGAACCACATAACTCCGCAGTTCAACCCCTTGTACCTATTTGCTGCAGCCGTAACACCACCCAAATAGAGAGAATCGTACAGCAGACGACAAGGTGTAAAGAGAAGAGCATTATCCGAACAGATGACTGAGGTATAGCTAGTAGATGTATAAGAGAGTCGCGACATAGAGAAGGATAGATGATTAGGTCCTACAGTTAGAGAGGGCTGCGATTACTGAAAAAAGAAGAGAGAGGAAGAAGTTAGTAGCAGTGAGAGCTCATCACAGAGATCTAACCCCTAACCCTCATAACACCCGAAGACCAAAGACCAAAGAAACGACTCAATCCACGATTCGTCAACTATGTAGGTCTGGGGTATCAGCCCGTAGGGATTCTTCCGTCAGAGAACCTCTTGATGGTTTTATAGACCCCGTGACCTCTATTGACCTTGGAACTTGTTGACGTATGCGCAACATAACGGTTTGAGATGAACGCTACAGAGTGAGAAGGGGATGACTCCCAACTCTTTCCTTTCGATAACGGTTAGTCAGCAGGAAGGGTCAAGAAGACGTTTGCCACCTTTGGTACGGGGGCGACAGCGAGTGAGGACGTGAGAAGCGGAAACAGTCTAGCGACAGATCCTCGGTCAGGTAGGCCATTGGTAGCGGGACTGATCATTCCGGACGGGCAGACTTAACCCACCAACAGACAGGAACAAATAGATGACTCGATCTAGGAATGTCAGAAGAATACACAGCAGTCATACAGGTACGTATGTAAAAGCCATGATTTCCGATATTCGTCCCACCACTAGTTCGGAATAATACGCACTAACTTCGTATGTAGTCTCGGACGTAGTACGCTTTATATTAGATATTCTAAGTACTTGAATGGTTTAGAGTGCTGGGCTAGATTAAGGTCGTTAGGTTTGTGGTATCGGAACGCATTCAGCTCGTGAACTTTAATAATGTAATTTCGTATAGGCTCGAGTTGTTAATGATGTTCCTTAGTTATTATGCGGTATTTTCAAAGAATATGCTTATATAGTAGATACTGTAGGTAAATGCAGTAGGCTTTCCTCTTGGGGAGGTTGCGGTGTGTTTAGGTTCGGTGTAAGGTCCGCACTGGCAATTTTCCATAGTATCAAGCTTTGGATGCTCGTTCACTTAATGTGAATGTAAGTCTAAATGAGTAGATAGGTTTAACCCATGGTATTGTCGTGAGCAAGAGATACTTGAAGTGTGTTGTATTCCTCGTCGCGCGGCGTTAGGGCGGCTATGCAGCTGCATAAATGAGCGAATAATATGAATTAAAAGAAACTGTCGAGACTGAGGAGAGGAGGGGATATTGAATATCGAGGAAGAGGACGTCGCGTTGTCTGGTTTAGGGCTAGGGTTGAAGCTCATGCACCTTACCTCCCCGATCACAAACAGAAACTTAACCGCCGATCCTTCTTGCTTTCCTTTAAACTCAACCGACAATCCTAAATCTTGCTTTCCTCTAAACTCCACCTCACCATAACTCAATTTGGTATCATCCACAACCTCAACCAACCCAAATTCACAGTGGCCTTTCCACAACCCCAACCGCACAATTCATATCCACTGTAGCACCTTCCCCAATTAACAAGTTCGCTCGGATCATTTCTCAATTCCACAGCACTATGCCTGCCACGAGGCGAACCCGAACTTCCATCATCCCCCCCGTACCCCCAACACCCCAGCCAGCCTCCGAAACCAGCAACAACACTAATGCACGTATTACCCGCCGCTCTACACGCAACATCACAAAACCCACCTCCTACCTGGATTCCACTAAAATGGAACCATCGTTGTCACCGTCATTGTCCTCATCATCCCCCATGTCTTCCTGCGACGAATCGGCAAAAGAAGACTCTAGCATGACTTCAGCTACTCCAGCGCCGACCAGGAAGCGTCACCGTGCTGCCCCGCCCCCACACTTACCCTCGTCCTCAGAAAGTGATTATTCAGCTACCGAGCGCACCAAGAAAGCAAAAGTTGTGGCTGACGAAGTCCCCGAGAGCGACTTTGAGACTCCGGTTATTCCTCTGCCGATGACGAAGGCTAGTGGAACTATAGCTGTAAGACCAGACTCGCCAACGCTAGTCACCAAGCTTGCTGGAGTGAGATTGATGCCCGAGGCGTCACAGCCTTTGGAGGCGGAAGAAACTCTAGAGGGAGGATCTCTCACCGAGAAGTTTCCTACACTCTCTCCTCTAAAGAGAAAGGGGGGTCGTCCTAGGAAAACACCAGCTAAAACACCCCGGAAACGAGGAAGACCAAAGAAAGCTCCTCCTTCTTTCTCTCCGCCTCCTCCGACTATTCCATCACCACCTCCACCACAATCGCTATCGCCACCTCCAGCTCCATCTGCACCGGATAATTATACCCTGCCACCTTTACTGCTTCACGAATCTCTGATCCCCACACTCACAATACTAGTCGACTCCGCAATGTCGTACTATGTTGAGATTCTGGCACCCACCAACCCGATGGCCCGCTATCTCCCCGAAAACCCAAGGGCGTGGCAGACATTTGTGGCGACACCGTTCTTTCAGAGGCCGCTGGGAAAGCTGGAGAAGGCGCTTATTTCCATGGGGGTTGCTATCGGAGATGGAAACGAGAAAAGTGTGGATGTGAAGACGGCATGCAAGGAGATGTGTCAACACCTTTGGGGTGCTATATTACAGACGAACAGCGGAGGAGAAGAAGTGAGGGTTCAGGGGTTTTTGAAGAGATTTCGGGGGGATGAGAATGGAGGGAAACAGGAGAAAGCGGTGGTTAATGGAGAAGCTGGAAACGAGAAGGAGGGAGATATTGTGGATGCAGGGAAGCAAGAGGAAGAGGTGATTATCGGAGAAGAAAGGGATAAGGGAGGGGAGGCTATAGGAGAGTAAAAAGCCGATAGGAGGCTGTGGGAATGAGCCAAATTGAAGCTAGCTTATCGGTGGGTGAGCTTTGTTGGTAGTCCCGATGTCTGAATAGTTCTGTAGATTAACCAGTGAGCGAGAATTATTATACACAAGTCATTCAACCGCAAAACCCTGTAGACCCATTCAGAGCTGGAGCATGAGGCTTGGCGGCTAGTTCCCCGCTCCCCCTTACCTCACCTGTTTTTCATCTCCGATTAACATCTACCATACCTCTGATCCTTGCCGTTCCCAGACCACTGAAAGTCGTCTGCCCTACATATCCGAACCAAGCAACGCCTTTCGGAAAGATCTTTGGGAACATCTACACACCCAGGTCGGGTGTATGTTGAATCTCTCAAATCCGCTCTCAAAGTAATAATTAAACACTGAATACAACGTGCATGCAAGATTTATAACCGCATCTCGAAGCGTATGACGTCGGAAGAAATGGCAGGAGACACCCCTTGCGCGAAGTCGATCGTTGTCACCCACCCTCAGTGTTCACAATAGAAGATATAGTACCATATGCAATGCTAGCCTTGGAATGAGTCCAGGAGAAGCCAGACTACAGATATCTACCTGAACCGTCGGTATTCGTTATATTGTCCGACCTAGTCAGCTAATGCGAGTCGATCTAAGCCCCACTTCTGTTGGTCTGCCATGCCACAGGCCAGGGTCAGATCTAACTGGGCTGGTCGCTCTTCTGCCAACACAGAACGCTACCGAACCAAAGCCTCGAATGAAGGTAATGATGATCAACCCCGCGATTTATGGGATGGAATGCTCATGACATCTCGTAGCCAAGGGAATGCCCACATGGAGCCCGACCTGGCATTTTACTTTAGCACAGATCAAATATTGGAAGTCGACGTTCGCTATTATCGTTCTACTGCTCTCATACTATTAGAAAAAATATAGTTTTTTTAAAGACGCATATACGCGACCGTTACATGCCGTTTTAGACAGTGAGAATTGCTATAGACTGTCTTCAGTCCGCTTCGAACCGCCCATGAAAATGGGCCCATTCATTGTACAACCGCCCTAATTTAACAGCCGTTAATATTAAACCTCATATTTCTAATGATATACCAGACTTCGTTTTTTACTTCGTTTACCGAGCAAGAAGTACTACGAAGTAGGAGAGCTATTGTCTCGTGCCCAGCCTCCAGTATTGTTACTCGTACCCCGTTTATCCACAGCGAGCTTGCGAGAGAAGGCAGCGAGAGTCCGGGGTCGAGACAAGGAGAGCCAAAGGAGATGGAAATTTAAACCTTGTACTTGTCCATGTTTAAAGTTAACAAGTAGGGTTTCACGCTAATAGCCGGCAATCCCTGCACACTCCTGACGTCATCTACCGAACCCGACCCCACCTGACGATCGCATCCTCACGCAATGACCCGCAAGCCCAACCCCGCCCCAACCCCGCGCAAGCCCAGCAGCCCCCAAAACCCGCGCAAGCTCCCAAAAAACTGGCCGGCGCACCTCCCCTTCTACACGACCCCCGCACTCTCACCGACGCTCTCCCGGCCGAACCCAGCCCTAGCCGCACTAAACCTGCACCTCCGCGTGGCGCCGACCCCCCCGTGCCCGCTCGTCCGCATAAAACCGATCACGACCCCGTCGCACCCGGCCCACGGCCAGAGCGGCCTCTTCGCGGCGCGCAACCTCCCCGCGCACTCCTGGGTGCTCGACTACCTAGGCTTGTACCACACGCTGGGCGAGTCGGACGCGGGCAGCGACTACGACCTCTGTCTGGACCGGGAGCTGGGGGTGGCGGTGGATGCGGCGCGGGGCGGGAATGAGGCGCGGTTTTTGAATGACTACCGGGGCGTGCGGGAGAGGGCGAATGTTGTTTTCGAGAACCGTGTGGTGGGGGGGCAGGCGAGGATTGGTGTTAGGGTTGGCGGGAAGGAGGTGAGGAAGGGGGAGGAGTTGGTGGGGAGTTATGGGAAGGGGTTTTGGGAGGGGAGGGGGGGGGAGGCGGGAGGTGAAGAGGATGGTCGGGGGTGAGATCGCCGTGCTTGGGTGGCTGTCCATCTCCATGTGAAGTGTCAAGCGAGTCGAGTTGTTGGGAATGCGGCGAATGGGGGGTTTCTTCTGTTGGGGAGGGGGAAGGGTGGTAGAATATACCCAGTTCTGATCCTACGCTGGTGACTTTGCGACGGGCTGTGAGTGTTGGTCTGATGTGCACGAGCGATCGATCCGCTGTCGCTAACCCCACAGCTCTATTACGGATCTACGTGCCTGGCATTATGGAGCGGCGAACTGGTATAATAATGTTGAGTCGATGGGGTGTGACTTGCGTGACACCCTCCTAACCTTAATTTTGAGTTCAAATCACCGCATCTCCTTCGCCAACGCCACTGCTTTCGACATATCCCAAGTTTCAGTAACGGCAGAATTAGACCTTTCAGTGAGCTCCATCCTTCTATGTAACGATAAGACTAAGATGACTAGACGATAGAACAAACCAACTCTCGAAACGAAACGAAAATCGAAAGTAACAAGCATCAAACCCTCGATACAAAACAAACTCCGAAGCGGAACGAAAATCGAAACAAACCATAGTAAGACCATTATCAATGCAATTGGGTGCCAAGGATTCCGGTACTTTGGGGGGCTACAGGTGCGATCCCAAAACCTCTTCCCACTTACAACCTTCCCTTTTACAGCCACCCCCAAAAACCCGGCTGTCCCGAGGTCGCACTAACACCCCCACCTCCCCCTCCCCCATCACTAAACTGCAACGTCTGCTGCACCGCCTCCCAATCCAGTCTCAAGTCCCCAATACTCAGGGTCTCCGATCCCAGGTCCCCAAAACTCGGCAGCCGAAACTCCGCTCCTGGTTGCACCTGCATCAGATCCGGCCAGTCGCTCGCGGGCACATACTGTGCTCCAAACAGTGGCGCTGTCGACGGCGGCGTATTGGTGTGGCTGTAATTCTGGCCAAATTCCCACTGCAGCGGCTGGGGAGGGATAAACTCGATACTCGCTGTGGTTGTGGGAACTTCCCGCTTCACTTCTACCGGCGTCGCAGTCTTTGTATTCGGCGGTACAGACGGAGCGGGGGCTTGACTGCTTTCATATCCAAACGATCTCGCAAACTCCTCAAAGACGGTTAGTAACCTCCTTCCTCTCGCATGGAACGCGGCAATGCTCCGGAGCGCCCGGATACACGTCTCGACCTCCTCCTTTGACACCGACAGCAGCGCGGGCTCGTGGCGCGTGCAGTAGCCGATTAGTAGGATCACTGCTGTGCGCAGCGTCTGTAGGTGTGTTAGCTCCTCTGTTCGCATGCCGAAGCAGCGATCAAAGTATGCATTGTTGCGGGAGGCGCGGAAGATCAAGTGTGCTGAGATCTTGGAGACCTGAATTGATTGCTCCAGGCAGAATGTGCGGAAATCAGGGTTTAGTGTGGGTTCGGTGAAAAAGCGGTAGAGGAGAAGGCGGCAGTATTGGAGGTAGAAAAGGGCTGTGCTTGAGTTAGCTGGAGAGGGGGGAAGGGGAAGGGAAGGGGATACGTCGGATGGCTCCCATGTCTAGGGGATCAACGTTCTGCAGATCGGTTAGGTGTGATGGAAACCCGTCCCAGGCACGTTTGAGCTTGTGGTCGAAATCCTGGATTCGTTGGAGGTCTTGGGGTCCGCCGTTGTCCGTGACGCGGACGGTCATGAGTGTGCTGCAGAGCATGCTAATGTGGATCTGAGCGGTCATCACCTGCAGTGATTGCTCCGCTGTGAGTGGGTTGTTGCTAGGGACACAGCCGGATAAATCTGGCGGGAGCTGATTGTCGTCGCCGCCACCCTCACCCGCGAGTGTGCCGGTCCCGAGACGGTCTTCATTTGCGAGAATTTGTGGGAGCGGAACTTCAACGTCGCTGTCATTCATTATCACTGCTCGGCCTTTCTTCAGGCATTCCTTGCGTTCTTGGATGTATGCGGCCCAGAAGAGGCGGCGGCGACTTTCCAGCTCTACTTCCGAGAGAATGTTTGGGGGTGGGTTCTTGTCGAGTACGACGTCTTGACATACTCGCGCCATTGCACCGGTTATCATCCAGCAGGGGGAGGGGAGGGATGCGTTATCGAGGTAAAGCGACATCAGAAGAAGGACTATAACACTCTTAGTGCGGGTGCAGACATCGCCGTTGGAGAGAGCATACACATTGCATCATCAGCTGAGTATGCCGGGCTATTCAAATCCGCATATCTCCTCCCCAGATGAAAGAACTTCCAACCCGCCCTGACGTGCGTTAGCATTTACGATCCCCTCCAAAGTAAACTCGATAAAGCCCGAGACAATATTGACCGTTCTTGCATGTCTCCGGAGGAGCCTGACATCTCCCCTAGCTCCGACGACTCTACCTCCTCAACCATCTGACTCGCCACAGCCAGCACCATCTGCAAGATGCAGAATACGCTCTTCACAACCGCTGTATCTTCCTCCCACATAGGACTCGCCCACGCACGGTCAAACTTCTCCTCAAGAAACACAGGCCAGTAGAATAGCGGGGTATAGTTCTGGATCGTCCGGCGGAATACCTCACGCAGCCGTCCGGCAAACGGTTTCGGAGGCAGGAACACACGAAGGTCCAGTGGTAATGTCTTGCTCGCGACGATTGACGGATACTCGGACAGAAGCGGTACTCTGGGCGGAGGTTGGTCGCCATGAACGGTTTGCTGCTGGGACTGTTCCGCGGACGGATACTCAGAACTCGATGCAGGGTACCCGAGATGCCGCAGGTATGCTTTGTAAGACGCAACAAAGGGCGGATTGGAATCGAAAACGCCACGAGACCAACTTGCGGCGCGTGGAGCGGCGACCATCTCTGTCCCGACTGGGGGCTGCGGGTTGTAACCTGCGGAACCAAAGGGCATTCCGCCTCGGAAGTGATCGGTGGTGCTAGGTGCACCGGAATCCGCGTTGGGCGGCCGCCACCATTCCGGCGTGTTCTCCGCATGCGGATGGCCGATTGTTGATCCTGTGACTGACGACGAACTGCAGGGGAACTGCGGGCTTGAACAATTGCTGGGCGAGACCGAACGCTTCGTTACAGCTGATCCTCCCAAGAGCGCCTCCGCGTCTCTTAGCTTCTTGGTGAGCTCCTGAAGCTGCGCTTCTAACGTCCTTATACGTCTGCCGATCCCGGATGATCAGCAATGGATAATTGCAATATCCACAGATAACGGGTAAATCCCTACCTCGCTGGTCCTGCCCGCCTCCGATCTTCCCCTCCCTCCGAGAATTTACAGACTAAACTTGCTGCAGCACAGGCTGAACACGGTCCTTGATCGGGCGTATCACACTATACTTATATGTAAGCTATCTCTCCATATTACACGCTATCACAGCCCACACACCTTCGTCTTCCTAGCTCTGCATGCGTCGCAAGCTCTACTCCTCCGCCTCCTCTGAAACGGCCTTCTCGACCCCGTCGGTCTCCCGGTGGCAGCAACCTCAGGCAGTAACACCAGTGAAGAATCCGTATCACCTGAAGAAAGCGGTGTAGTTCCTACTGTAAGATTATCCTGTAAGCCTGCTGGGGTGTCGCCCCCAAGCACTTGGGGAGGATTTGGAACAGTAGGGTTGAAATGGTGCGATGCTTCAACGGGTTGCTGCTGGGGGGCCAAATTCAAATTCTCCAGCTTAAGACCCGAGCTCATTGAGTAGTGGGTGGGTGTGTGTGGGGGTAATAGCTATTAACAGGGTGTAGTAATTCCTGGATCCGTTTTGCGTGAAAGACGGAGGACGGAGAAGGTAGAAAGAGCGAGAGAGGGTTGTGAAAACCAAAACAGCTACTAATGCTTTTTTTTGCCACCACCCTCCCGCGGGTTCCCCCGTCGCCGCCGTCATATAGTCATCACAAAAAAAAACTAGCCCGAGTGTGTGATGCGATGACTACATAAGTGGGCCCCCAAATGGAACGGTAGTATTGGTGATATCATCAATATATGTAATCTACCAGGCTAGGTATGGATATGACCACGATCACCCATGGGTCCTTGCGGTGGAACCACAACCCCAACCCCAGCTGGCGACCCATATGCAGTGCTCACCGGTCTCGGTAGCTACGGGATCTCCTGTGACACAGCGTCAAAGTCACAGCGATGACAGTTCGAAGTTCGAGAGTGGACAATTTTTTTGTGTGTGAGCTGCGTTGGCAGAGAGATTCCTTGGTGACTGAAGAAGTAGCACGTGAGCGGGCGCTCTCGATGTGCCACAAAGTCTCTTATTAATGCACTTCCGTCAACCTGACAAGTCCTCCCTCCAGAAGCATCCTCACGGACACCCGATATCCATCAGCTTTGGCAGGCCTCAACATCCGACTCCGGGCGATAGGTGACATAACTTCCCACCGCAAATAGTCTTGATGGAATTAAGCTCAAGCTTCCCCGCAATTATGGGATCTGCACACCGATCGTTGAATTGCGGGGTACAAGCCGATCAAAACTCAAAACGACTTCGTTGGGTTAGTCAGGAGAGCAAGAATGCCACATCTGTCTTGACCGTCATGTCATCATTTCTTGCTATTTATTGTTTTTCTCACCAAAATCTACAAACCTTTGTCACTACTTTAGGACCTCTGCCATGATGAATTCCTATTACGGTTAGACCCGGTATCATTTCCTGTTCGGGATTGTCCTTGGTGGAATAACAGTTAAACTAGCCCCATGGCTTGAAAGGACTTCTTCAACTATCTGTCTCTTAGCAATGACTACAACAGTATAAAATCCATGGTTTAAATGGCACGTTGCAGTCATGCCATTATCATATGAGTATATTGAGACCTGTCGTGTGACTGGCATGATTTGAGTAAGAGCTCTGAGGAAAATTATAGAAATTATGGTGTGAATTCCGTGTGGTTACGATGGGAAAATTCTGCGTATAGGATGTGACATTTGATTCAAACGGTAAAATAAATGTTGTGGTGTGAATCTCGCGATTCGACATGAGATTATTGTGCCACCATTAACCAGTGACGAAATAAATTGCTACCACTGATTTGTTACATAGTTTTGACTCACTTCACAGAAACCACACAGAATGAATTAAATGATGAAGTCAAGAATTCCACCCGCATAGCTGGTTGATACCTTCGGCCAAAGGCCGGAGACACCGCCTGTTGATAATGTACTTAAACTATTGAGGAAAAAACAGACTTGCTTGCAATAACCAACTATGGCAAGTAAAAAAAACCCCAAACATCTAGAAGCAGGTTCGATCCAGCACAAGGAGGACCACCGCTGACTAATTCAAAACTACCGGTGCTCTGATGCAGCTGCTTAAACAGCTGGCTCTGCGGTACAAACAACCCATAATTCTTGCTCCCCAACCCATCGGCCGTGGTAAAAATCACCCCGAGAAACGCGACACCATCTGCCTCTAAGCCAAACAGAGGGCTACCAGAATCACCCGAATCTACCGGCTGCTTGTTACCAGGTACCGGCTACAGCATACAAATACGGCATTCATCTATCCTCTCCTTCTCTTCCAGCTTGACCGGTCTCTTCATTGGCGCAGGATTAAAAGAAGCTTTCCAAAATGCATAGACGTCTTCACTTTGGGCAATGCCTGCGATCGCTCTAGTGCGTGCCCCTTCCTTAAAGACACACTCGCGGACGGTGACAATAGGAGTATTCTGGACAGCGCATCAGGAGTTACAGCCCGGACTTGGTCGAAGTCGTACCATTGGTTGTTACTACCGAATTTGCTATTCAGTTGGACAGTGCCCCAATCATCACTACCGACACCAAGTCGGTGACAAACAACCTGCCCAATAGTCCCTCCCAGGCAAGAAGTTCTTCCAATACTCGCGAGCTTATTCTTGCGCCACGTATACGGGGAAGATCACGGAAAAGGCCAACTTATCCAAATATCCCGGGCTAATAACTTCCCTGATGGTGATTCGTCAAGAGGTATCGGAAGAACTGCATGGGAAGCATTAAGCCCATATCGGGTGATGCTACCTGAAACTATAGTTGAGTGACTTGAGAGCAAGTGAGAGGGAGAACCACTATTCTGTGGCTATATATGGCAGCAAGAAGGTACCGAGTCAGTGTTCCTAAGCGGCCCGGCCCGGCCATGATCTCGCCGGCCATTCAGACAATAAGGGCATCGCTAAGTCTAGTCGTGTTTCGGCCCGGTCGTCACCTCGGAGGTGAGGTGTGGTGGAGATGGTACAGGACTAAAGCCAGAGGAGAAATATCGTGGAGTGTGGTCGTGGTCCAATCTTGACGGTGTCGGGAGCCAACTAGGCGGCGGATGAACCACAAACAACGATCTCGCCGGGTATGAAATGAGTGTCCCTTAAGTTGTGACAGGAGGCGCGGTAAGATATGGTAGGACCTGACGGGCCCTGGGACGGGGTCGACGGGAGCAGTTTAGGATCGTGGTGGGAGAGGTAAATGCTGATACCAAGGAGGGATTGAGAATAGGTAGAACAAGCCCCAGCCGAGCATAAGAGCCTATCATTGGGCTTGGCATAGTCGGGTCAGGTAATAAATGATCAGACGCTCCTGTTCTAGTAGAACGTCGACAGAATCGGAAATTTGAGGGCGCTACCACAAGATTTGGGTAAACGCGGTCCAGAAATTAACAAAAGGGGAGATATGTATCTGAAGCACACAGACGCCCATAGTGCAGGCCAGGCCGGACCGGGCCGCCATATCAAAACCTACGCCGCAAAAAAGCCTGCGGGCCTTCAGATATCTGAGGCCGGCCCGGCTCAATTTTGGAGGCCTCCTTTGGCGGAGTCCAGGCTCGGCTTCATAGGGGGCTGGCCCCGTGGCGAAGTGGTATCGCTCCTGAAAGTATAGGCGGGGTATACGGTCACAATTCTATGGGTTCGAATCCCAGTGCCAGCCCCCCGGTGTGAAGGGACAAAGGGTAGTGGGTGGGGAACTCCGCCATTTAACCGGCTTGCCCGGAGGCGGAGGGGATATGGGGCTCTGTCATACTCTAATTAGAGTGCATACAGTATGAATAAACAACAACAACAGCTCGGCTTCATACAGGCCAACCGGGCCGGGGCGCTAAGGAGCACTGTACCGAGTGCTCTAATCATAGTTTTGCCACTTATACTTTGACCTAGATACAAGGGAACCTCAAAGAAGGCGCCTCGAATGGAAGTAACCGACGTCATCAATTCCACTTGTTTCATTTTATCGTACGAAGTGATGGCGCCTTGATATACAAGCTCCGTCGTAATGTCCTTCGGTGATCTATGCCCAGTGACGCTCGGGGTGGATAAGTTAGTACTTGCTGATTCTAGAAGCTTAGTATCCTGTAAATTCACTGACAGCAGCGACGAAAAAAAAAAATAGATGGCGGTTACAAGCTCCAGCTTTCCGACCAACCGGATGATCGGTATCCCCTGGATCGTAACTTTGGCATTCCCGGCCAGTTTGGGCATGGCAACCGACTCCCCACCTGCAAATATTTAGCGATGCAACCACATCTCTGTGGGGGTGGCCTGGGAGCATTATAAACTTACTTTCTTATGTCTTGAGAGTATTTTGGCAAAAATTAAGGACTGTACAGGAATGGGGCACCGATAAAAAGGGCAGTTCTTATTGGAAGGGTTGTCTTAAGATCAGTTCCCCAAAAACTCGAAAATGTCACTGTGCAGCCCAGATGGACAACTTTGCCCATAACACCCCAAAATATTCTTCAAGCTCTGTGCTAAGGACATGCCCTGAAGTCCCAATATCATTATGCAAGGAATTCCATCTGCAATGTACCTGAGAGTTGAGGCAGAGGGAGGGATACCAATACCCATCACACAGCTCTCATAGTAAACAAGGCCAAAACCCACTTTGTCAAACATCAAAGAGGGCATATCTTTACCCCTCAGCCAGAGCTAGAGCTGCAGGCAATTTTCAGTCCACCTGGAGAAGGGAAAGAAGCTAGGATGGTAGCTTAGCCAGTGGGAAAGCCCAGCCAGAAATAACAAATCTCCACCCAAACTTTGCTAAGCATGTTCAAAATGCAAGTACCTGTGATGTCTCAATAATGAAAGGCATCATTTTGCGGAATTCAATCACCTGTAAAGGAGAAAGGTGGGTAGTAGTGCATAAATATGGGGTGGGGTTGCCAGTTCAGAGAGCGAATTTTGGAGGGGCAGTAAGGCTTACAAAGTCACATCACATATAATTTGCAATTCACTTGGACAGAAAGTTTTATTTGCTACTAAAGAAGACTTGATAAAAGGAGGGCCTCTGACGACCATTTTTGGACGTGTGGCGAGGTGGTTGCGCAGGCGGCCCGTATGGGCCGGGAACCGGTTACGATCCAGGGGATAAGAATGCCCACGTCAGCACGGACAAAGACCGACGGATTTTTCAGCCAATACGTCCTATACCTAATAAACCTTGTCATCCAACCATGGGAAGCATGTAGAATCTTGATCGTGTTCCGTAGAAGCCGTAACGCTTTGTTCTGACGAATAACCAGGACGGGCAAAGGGTTGTACTGTACTGGCCATTGAGGTTGGGACGGACCTGACGGCTGACAGGGAAATCCATATGGGACGACTGTCGCTGACAGGGCTGAAACAATTAGATAAGGGCTTGTGATGAATTATCTTACCTCTGTTTAGTAAAGTGGCCAACTAGTAGTAGTAGTAGTGACTGCTGGAGGCGACTCAAAAGTGCTGCAAGGACTGGTGGAGTCAGGGATGGGCCTGCTGGTGATAGAGCATCCGCAGGTAGCCTGAAATTTTTGTAATATTAAGACAATTTGAGCACTGGCACTCTTCGTTTACTGTGACTGCTGACAACAATGTCAAGTATGGGACAGTAGTTGTTGACGCTGACAAGGACGAAAAAATGATGGGACGGACACCCACTGCTAACCGCTGACGTCCCAATCTCAATGGCCAGTACAGTAGTATTTGTGCCTGATCGAGTCATCTTTGTAGGTGACAGCACTTCCAGCATAGTCAAGTGCTTTGGTCGGCGGTGTAGATGGGCTGGAATATAGTGAGTGACAGCTCGTCACCCGCAAATTCGCTTACCCGGCTGGGAACGAGACAAACTTGCATGAAATGATGACGAGGTAGAAGATCGAAGTGTCAATCAGGATCTGATGCCAAGCCTCGGCTATCTCATCGCACCAGCTTTTCTCCGCACCCGAGAGTGTCGGGAAGGGGTTAGAATGCTCCGGAGGAGGGTTCAGAAACCAGACAGGATGCCCAGCACGCCTGGAACATGTTCCAATTCCAAGAGACGTGAATGTGGGTAGTCCTTTTTGGGCCATAGACTATAAACAATCAGAAAGGGAATTAGGGATGTATTTGAGAGAAAAAGCGAAGACACAGCTTCGGCAAGACAGTTGCAAGAGAAGTTGCAAGAACACCAGATCGATGAGAAGCAATATAGATGATTGAGTAGCCGTATAAAATCGAGAAAGCACTCCACAGACGCCAAGTCCTTACATACGTCTATTTCCAGAATCTCCCCATCGCCTTTTGGGGGGGCCGGATTGTGTAACAAACTCGAATAGGAAAAATGGGTCGAATAGGAAAGTCTTTACCCCGTTAGAGAGGTTTCAAAAATGCTGATTCGCCACCTCAGCGTGGTGGGAAAGTATCCGAAACTGGTTACTAGGCGTCAGATTCTAGCTCATCCATACCGGATCTGATTCCGCCATAACAGAGACTTACCTAAGTATGTAGATAGAAGTTGTTTGTTCATGACATTCTTGACATGGGAGATCGATATCCAGTACTGTAGTCAGCCTTGTAGAGTCAGCACAACCGGATAACCGGATAACCGGATAAATAAGAAACTTACATTGGAGCCGCCCGGCAGGTTCGCCGTTTGGACTTGTCTTGTTCGATGAAAGCGACAGGGAGGACGTGTACAGTCGCAACCAAGCCAATTGACAGATGGCCAGGATGGCCCTGCATTTTCTCGACCGATGAAGAATTTATCGGAAAGCCTCGTATGATACGCGAGTATCTCGAAAGTTGTGGGGAAACCTTCACGCACAAAGACTTTTCGCGCGCGGAAACGTGGCAACCTCAAAATAAAAAAACTCAAACTTTTTCAGATCGCAACATAAAAAGCAAAGAAGAATGTTGCATATTGCGAGATAACACTCAGGCCTCCCGTGCCCATGCGTCCCTCACATTACATTTCACCATCTTCCCGCCGCTAAATCCGCCTAAAAACCGGGAAGCCCTCATGCAGAACCATCCTTCCCTCCTCCCTTCACACCACAACCACCACAACCACAACCACCATAACCACAGCTACCATAACCACAACCACAGCTACCACAACCACAGCTCACAACCACCACACCATGCCTTCCACCCGCCGCGCCAAAGCATTTCTCCTCGCCGCCATCCTCCTGGTCACAGGTTCTCTGTACCTGTGTTTCCACCCGTCTTCCTCCGCTGCGCGGTCGTCCATATATCTCCACCAGCTACGTTCCGTCACAGCCGCGGAGCGAAACTCCGAGCTCGCCCAGCTCATCTCCGCACACACAATCTTGATATTTTCAAAGACGTATTGCCCGTACTCTGCGACCGCGAAGCAGATTCTTACCGGGAAATACCATACCGTGCCGCCACCGTTTATTGTCGAGTTGGATCAGCATCCGAAGGGGTCGGAGTTGCAGGATGCGCTTGCGGATTTGACGGGGAGAAAGACAGTGCCGGTGAGTTACCTGCGAGAGAGAGATGAGGAGATAGGGGGCTAATGGGATAGAATGTTCTCGTGGCGGGGAGAAGTATTGGCGGCGGCGATGATATAGCGAAGTTGGATAAGGAGGGTCAGTTGGCGGATACGATTCGGCGCTTGGCAGGGACGAGGTTGAAGCAGATATTTGTGTTGAAGAGCTAGAGGGGCGGAGATTAGATAGATGCTATAATTAGAAGGGAGGCGTTATGTTTTTTTTCTTTTTCTTTTTGAGACGGCATAGGCATTATTCCATTTAATCTGGAGGCGATGATGCATTTGGGAATAAAAGGGTCGTAGAGCGGAGTAATCATATGTATATTTGAGTAGCTAGGGTTATTCCCGTGCGGATAAATGATACAATCCCGCCAGATATTTCGTGACATAAACACTCCCAGAGGCAACATGTAGGTGCATCGGTGATCGGAGGTCTCAGATCTGAATTATTGGGACGACAGCGGGGCGCGCTACTTTCTTTGGCGTGTTGATAGTATCTACTTATCTATATCTCGCAATCTTCCTCTAATTGCGCTGCGGCCGGTATCTTTATTACGGCAGAAGATGAGGCCGCTGGAGTGAGTTCTCGCCCTTCAAAGACCCCGCCCACTCTATCTCGGTCACTAGCATTGGCGTTCATAAGTCATCACTCCCGGAGTTCAGAGTTATCAAAACCCGCCCAGGATATCTCGTCTCATAATTGCCAAAGTCTCGTCAGTTCCAAAATCATGGCCAATACTGTTTGCAAACATTTATGCTAGCTTGTCTTATGTCCGCAACATTTTCTGCACTAGTCCATACCTTAGTGTCGATACAGTAATACATAAAGACTTCTATGAGACACTTTGTCATTAAAGCCTACCTAAAGTATATCCAAAATACTTGCGAAGACTTTGCGAAGCCAGAAAGCCGATAAAGTCTCGTAGAAGCATGTTTACGTTTACCGTATCAGTACTAAGGTAGCCTTCCAGTTCAATCCAGCACCCACACCCCTCTTATTGCCAAAATCAAACCAAACTAAAACTAGAAACCTAAAATGAATGAACCAAAGTCTCCCGTGCTATGAGTAGAAAACTCAAAGAATGAATACGCTTGTGTATCGAAGGAAGTAACGATTTTCCCTCGGCCGTGGTACCGGTCCCTAAGAGGTCACAGCCGATAACAGAAATCCTTCCTGCACTCCCACCACTTTCGTCCCCACCGAGCATCTCTCCTTCGAGCCCAATGATACCCAAAAACCTACATCTGAACAGGAAATAAGACTAAGAAAGAACACCGCTAACGATCTCCAAAGGAAGAACATTAAAAGGGGAACAAGAAACCGAAAATATACCAAAAAAGCCGCCAAAGTATAATGAGATGTCATAGTATGCAGTGAATAGCCGCCAATAAAGACCACTGCACATCGAAGCACCCCCATACATATGCAACTAGCGGATGGTCCGTCACTCATACCCTGTCACTCCCCATATGCATTGTGTTAAGGGTCTTGCGGTGCCATGTGGGGATTGGCACTCCGAATCCATTTCTCCATAAATTGACTCTCCTTAGACCTTTCCTCGGACTTCGGTTGCGGCTCTGGTAGCTTCGGCAGCTTCCCCTGTGCCCAGAGTGGTGGAATAATAGCCATTAAGGCCTCTTCAACTGTGAAAAGACCACTTGCTTCAACTGATTCCGCTAGGTCTATTAAGGCTGTATTCCGCATGGCCTTGAAGGATGGCGAAAGCCGGACTATACCATTCACACCAAATAGGGTGCCATCACCTGAGACTGTGACTTCTGTCGTTGTGCCTTCAATACCAGTGACCAAACCGGCTGCAGCACACATGAATTTAGCAAAAATATCTTGTGCAAAAGCCTCTTCGATTGGCCGCGTCGAATTCTGGACGCATGCTACGGGTCCTGGGGGCCAAGAAACATAGTTAATATCGAATTACATCATAATTATGCTAGATTAAAAGCACATACCTCGCGAAATCGGTTCCATATGCACTTCCTTGGGATACGCATCGATACGCCCTCTGATTGCTCGATTTTCTTCTCCTTCCCATGTAGTAGCATGATCAGAGCATCCAATCAAAGTTTTTGTCTCCCTTGCTCCAGATCTCCCAGATTCTTCATTGTTACGGAAAAGAACGTAAAGTCCGTTAGGAAAAGTGTCGTTTTCAATTTCTGGGTCTTGGACTTGCTTCGGCCAGTACCGAGCCACTCCTGACCCACGATATATCCATTGATTGTAAAATATATTGAAATTGGGGTCTGCTCGCCCTAGAACTTTGAGATAACTACTCTTTTGGGGCCCTTGCGGCACCGTTGCAGGGGCCTCCGATGGGGCTGGGACTTCATCGAGCCTCGGCGTTTGTTCATATGCGTCAAAACCACGGCCGCCACGTCTCTCTGCCAGCCAATCCATCCAAAGTGATATAACTGCTTCAATTTGCTCCTCATCGACATACCATGGCCCAAACTGCGGGTCCCCTTGAATGGCTGTCCGCCGCATCTCAATGTTCAACAGTGTTTGTCCACCTCCCACCTCGATGCCTATTCCGCACCTGAAAGTCTGGAAATATTCGATGTTCGCGCCAGCATTGGTGTGGTAATTCTTAATACGAGTCTCATCAACGACTAAGCCATTGGAAGAAGTGACGTGGTTCATAAAAGCAGTTAAGGCCAGTGTTAAGCCTCTAGCTGCCTTGCTTACTGGGTACCATCCAATAATTTTTCCAATACGGGTTCGTATTTCTACTGTGTTTCTGGCCAGGGAAAAGTTGTTATTCTCTTCTGGTGGATGTAATAGCTGCTCTGCCTCGACGAGGGACTTGACATTCCAGTCAGAACTTCCGCATATTTCTTTCGCCAACCAATCAAGCTCCCGTCCTTCCGGGATTGGTTTCGGCTGAGGATCCACGGAGAGTCCTCTTCGAACCCAGGATCTGATTGCAGTCATAACGAGGGTTGCTCCTGCAAAGATGGCCGTCAGTTTACAAGCCACACAAACTACGTACTGCGTACCCAACCTAACTGAACGACTGTAGCTGACCAATGCATTCCCTTTTGAGTTTCAGCACGGATACATTGATGGAATGTGGGTGGTTGCAATTACTCTCAAACCAACAAACTGGACTATAAAACCAATGATAGTAGCAAAACTCCCAAACGTTGCCATAATCCTGAATTTAGCTGAACCGTCTGGCAGATTCCGTGACATTATGATATTTTGCGACATATAGTTGACACCTTCGTCGGTATTTGTCTCAAAGTCACGCTCTGGGAATGCAAAAGCTTTGAACATCTGATCGTTGACCTTTTGACTGCCCTTCTGTATACGCATCACTCGAGTGCGTCTCTCGATCCCAGCAATTTCACGTGGATATAATTTGACCTCGGTTGTTGTACCCTCGATGACCTGTAGTTACAGAGTGGTCAGTATAAGGACGGAGATGCAGGATATATATAGAGTATCATCTCACGTGGGAACAGATCAACAGCCCAACAACAACCAGTAGACCTCCGAATAAGGCGCAAGGTAGTGCGTATCCACTTATGGGAAGACTTCCCTTCGTCCACTTCAGGTAAACAACTAGAATGACGTTGTATGCAATCACTCCAGATTGAACAATTATGGCAATCTTAACAGCAGGTTAGCAGCCACTCCCGTGGTTGGACGTAGGTATACATGCCGCAGCAAACACCCATAACTCCCATGGCGGACATAATGCACCTTCTACACTTAGTGAGAGGTTTGGTGGATCTGAACGTTCCAGAATAGCCCTGAAACTTTCGCGCTCATTTTCTTTTCCTTGGAGAAGCCCCTTCTCGACAGCTTCTTTTATGGAATAGACCTCTGGCCTCTGATCGCCGTGTACATTACTGCGGGGTATATAAACCAATTCCAACAAATCTGGCGATCCCAAAAGCCTGACAATGCTCAGGCCATTCCAGAGTTCGCAGACAGATTCAGACGTAGAACTCATCAGCTCCACTTCGGCCATGCCATGACCCTCCCGGACTCTGCCAATGACTCCCCGAAGCCAATTTGGCCCAGCAACACGAATAGCACTGACAACCGCGGTGAGTATACCCAGTGGCGCACTTGCTCTGTTAGTCAAGCAGGCACTTCGGGGCCTAGCTGCCCTCACCATGCGAATATAATATTGTCCGCCCACCCCAACGACTGGGCTTGATACTGGCGAGTAACTTGCTCACCAAAGAGAGTCAAAAGCCTTACGACGTTAGCATCTTGGGCGAAGTAAGCGCAGATCGGTAGGGTTTGGCATACGGAGCGAGATCGCTAAACACTTATCGTGCCACTTATCAGTACTTAGGCAATTTTGTCAACCAATCCCCATTAGCTTCCAGTCTTACGATTATTTGAAAATTCATCGCCGGCAAAGCTACTGTCCGGAATAGCTGCGGCACCGACCGTGCGAGCGAGATAGACCAGCACAAAAGCAGCTTTCTCCGTGACACAACATAACCGAGAATAGCGAGGAGACATTTGGTAGTGATGATATTGTCAGAAAACGGGACTGAGAAAGCAAACTGTGTATTAACTCCGTCTTATACATTTATTCTCCTTCTAACACTCGGGATATTTAGGCTGAATATAATATTATTAGAAGTTTAGTTCCTATTCACGCCCTTAAGACTGCATGCATGACGCACATAACACAACCTATATGGGGCCTTATTTCCGCCAAAATACCCCGTGGACAAAGTCTGAATTTTACAATTTGCCCAGTCACCACTATTTAAATAAGACTTTATCCATGGGATTGTGGGATAGTGGCATCATCGTGCAGAGGTCATTGGATGGGGTTGTGGGATGAGGTACAGGGTCGTGAGACGTGGTACAGCCTGTGGTTTTTGTGTGTAGTCTATATCACGGGGTCCTGACAGGGGTTCATTGTGGGTTAGTGTTGGACAAGTTCTGAATCTCAACTGTACCAACGACCTTATACCACTTCCCATGACCCCGTCTAACAACCTTGTGCACTATTATGCTACTATCCTACAACCCGGTAGATAAAATCTTATTTTAATAGTGGTATCTGGGTAAATTGTAAAATTCAGACTTTGTCCACGGTCACGGAGTATTTTGGCGGAAATAAGCTGCCATACGATGTTGTGTTGCGCAACTAAAATCGAACGCAAATGGTGGTATTCATCCATCAGAAATGCCAAAGAATCAATGTCTGCTTTTGAAGAAGCCCCAGACGGTTGGTTGACATGCTGTAAAGTACTTAGTATGTACTACTCATGCCAAGAGGTGCAATATTTTCTATCACTCGAAGATATTTAATATTTATCGCACCTCATTAGACACTGCTTTAGTGTTAGACAACCCTCTCTCTGTAACTGAAAATACGCTCCATTTTATGGCTCAGTGATTGGTTGGAGGAATATGGAAGGCGAAAAGAAAAGGTTATGTGTAGCGTAGCGTCTAAGCCTCGCAAGCTCGAGGCAGTGCAACGAAGCTGGTTTACAAAGGTAAGCAGTCACAAATCAACCATTGTTGCACGCAGTTGTGAGCTTTCCCTGGGCTTGTCACACCATATCTCTAGAAGCACTATATGTGGCGGACTTGCTGCAATTGTTGCTCTTGATATTATTTCCTGGGTTTTGGCTCTTCGCAAACTCGATCCTCCAGCCTTTGGAAGGAACCAAGACGGTAGCTTCGTTCCTTGTTAACAGGTTCCGTGAGCGTCTAACCGAGACTACCCAGATAGCTAGTTCGAGAGCATCATTCGGTATGAAGCCATATATTCCTTTTACCTACCCACAGCTCGAATCCTCTGGGCGGAATACTGCACTGAAGTTAATGAAATCCCTTAATTCTCGAGTATATTGTGGCCGACAAACGGTGTTAGAAATTTCAAATCCGCATCACACGGCTGCTGGACTTATGTAAGATATCTTCATATAAACATCTCATCCAGCGAGTAAAAAGGGTTCCTCCGATCCTAGAGATGAGAGTGTTATGCTCAGGAGGGGAACAGGCAGTTGAAGGTCATTCATCAGATACTCATTCATCACTCAGATTCGAATTTCCTCTCCGATTAGTTACACTAGTTTTGTGACAATAAGAAATCTATGACAGTCATGCAAAGTCATCCATAAACTTGATATGCGAAGTCACCAGCCCTTTCATGATATCCCAAGGCTGCGTCTCGCCTTTGCTCTGAAGAAGTGGGTCGAGAAGACTAGGGATCTAGACATTACGATCTCGTAGTGTTATTTAACCATAAAAGGTTATTGTGGTGGTAACCAGTACACTCATACTTTATTGTAAGCAAATGTTTTTGTCCACTCCGTTTTGCACTGTACTGCACAATCGCAGTGAAATATAACCCACTCATCTCGATCGCTTCAATAGTCTTTCCGCTACGCACTCACTATCTCTCACAGCCTTTAAGTTTTATCTAAGTAGAGCGGTGCTTTATTCAAGTTAAGCACAGAGTGAACCACGCGTAATAAATACCTGCCTTAAGAATTTACCCCAGCATCAGATCACTTGCAGTTCTAGATTTCCGTTATTCAAAGTTAACACACCGCGGATGAGAACGCCTTGATTGATTAATCGCGTTCCATTTGCAGCCTAGGGTATTTATATGGCTTGTAGGCGGTGTTACGAAGGTTGATAAAGGTTGATAGATATGTATGAGGTATGATGTGGATGATGGGGATAGAATAAATCTTAGTTCTTACAGGCTTTTCACCCTGGTTCTCTTCCACGTCTCGAAACCAGTGCACACATAGTCCTAACTATTCTTCGCATGATCTTAATAGCTACTTCGTAGGCCTAGACCTCTAGTTCTTCAGAGTCCATGCTAGGCTAATGAGGGCATAATAGTACAATCGTGCTATAAGGATGATATACGAATAATATAAAATTTTAGCCAAAGAACGCTTTAAATAGGTTAACAATTTCGTCGATCCCCTCTAAGGTATAATGGGGCAGTATAGAAGCACCCAAAACGTTGGTAGTCACTGATGATGAGATTCAACTGAGGTTGAACTGTGTTTATTCTTGATGCTTAAACAGATTCAAAGCTCCCGTTATTGTACCCAAATTCTACCGCATACTAAAGTAGTATATCCTCAGAATTCGAAAGCCGCCCGCGCTACTTCACCCACGGAATAACAGACAGCGAGGAGGGTTTCTAATTTGTATGTTGTTGTTTGATGTGGCGAGAGAGTGAGAGAGGGTTTGAGAAAGTTGCGTTAATGTAAGTAACATACTACTAATGTAAGTAACATATTAAGTACTGAACACCCATGTGCTCTTCTCTCGGACTTCTTACATCTACCACCAACTCTACTTCCTTTCAATTACATCCACTGCCAACTCCCAAGTTCTCCTAAGCCTTTTAGTATCCAGATGCCACAACAAGTCAACAGTAGGGTCCTCACGACACTTAGTCTAAGGCTCGTTCAAGGAATTAAAACCGTTGTAACGGCATCTAAACTACTTCAGGAACCAATCCATGGAATCTGTTTACCGGTACAAAATACGTTTTGGAAACTACCGTAACGAGTTAGTGACACGATAGCCATGAGGCCCCCTGATGGTGTCAGATCTACATTAACGTAGTCGTATTGAGGCGTTGCCACAGCAGTATATTTAGCGCCCAAAGTTCCCTTCGCTACATTGAAGTCCTTGCTAATTCATTGTGCTATAGGTGGAATGAAGGTGTTATGATGGGTTTTTATGCATCAACCTAGGGGTTGAAAGTATCGATATCTACAAGACTGGCGGAGGGAGTACTGAAAAAGACGAAAAATTCGACCAGCTTCATGCAACCACGCTGCGTTGTATATGGCAAATAAGGTGGCTCTCATCGAGGTTCTTGTAGTAATTATGAAAACCGCATTCAAGAAAGGCCTCCCGGTTGCCGACCAACAGAAGCTGTGGCACCTTCTCGTCTGGCGGTACTTTGACAAAGAGCATTGTACGAAAGTTCAACCAGACATTCCCTTCCATAACGATCTAGATAGACGAATACTCTTCAGACCGCCTAATGGAGTTCGGGTCAATCCTGGGTAAGTTCGATGCGGAGCCACCGGAACCACTACCCTTGATGGCCTACAATCGACCTTTGAGCTACATACAAGCAACTGCAACGAATGTGAGAGTCATCCCAACGAGCTTCGTTCTACCCTTCACTGATGAGTTGAGCATCTATGCGTTTTCGAAACGCCTACTCATCCATTCCGCCTACTCTTTCCTCAACTTCGCAACCTCTTCCAAAACACTTACAACCTCCTCCACCGCAAACCGATGCATCAACTTCCTCCCATCCTTCCCTTCTCCAATTTCACCCAGTGCCTTCTCGCCAATAGTCGGAACCACATGAATCACCTACCCCACCTCGTATCAGACACAGCGACAAGCGCGAGATGTGTGGTGTAGGTTACCGGCACATCGAATTCATACGCATCCTTCCATTTTGTGTCGCGCGTAGTCATAACATCAATCTCAGTGTACTCAAAGGGCCGGCGCTCCCATGATTGCGCGAGGATGTCGCGCGCATTGTGGCAGAGTGCACAGGAGGACCGCGTGAAGAAGGTGAGATGTACGGGAAGCCGTTTGAGCGCATGCATGGTTGGTAGTTGTGGAGCGCTAAGGAGAGCCGCATGCGTTTAGTGGTAAAACTATTGGGGCGTGACGTCAGTTGTCCTTGGATTGGAGAAGTTTGCCTGCATTAGTGGGACAGGATGTGCATGTCTCGATCGTTTTCTGTATGGCAGATTTCGAACCAAGGTCATACCAGACAACATCTCATATAATATACACTTTGTTTTCCGTTGCAATAAAACTGCTCTTAAGTTCTCGCCCAACTGATTGCTGCCTTGCAATTGTGAATGTTACCAAACTTGAAAGCCACCCCTTCTGGTTGCTCCCCGAAACCACAAAGCTCATTGTTCAATCCAAGATAGATTAACTTCTAAGATACTTAGAGTCTCAGTCCCCATAAACGGCGGCCGAAAATATGGCAGCAACGAGATCCTGTAAAGTCATTGGTAAAGACAGCAAGACCAGTGCAAATAATGGAATTTAGAACAGAACCTAATAACATTGGTTGTTGTCTTCAATGTATGAATAGACCGTAACGTTCCCATCCCTCCGATATTTCTAGCAAGCTGCCGTTACCATTAATGACGGTTTCGATGCTTATCTGAAATGCCGTCGAAACGACCTGGTATGAGGTGTTCGTCGGCATCTCTGTCTGTAATCTGAGAAGCATCTGTACTTCCGCCGATTCTTCTGTACACCGTCGCACTTTGTAGGGTTTCCAGGTTATATATGTTCCGTACGATACAGAATCCGGGCCACGACCTGGAGACAGGTTGCATCTCGACAGCCCATCTGCGACCTTGCGAAATTTTTAGCTTGAAAGATTATTAACCCCCGCTGCCATAACCTATGTTATCAAAGGTCCTAGGATTTGTGATGGGATCTCAGGACTTATAGGATAGAGCGAGCTGAGTAAAGGGTGAGACCTCGATCATATAAGCCCCAAACCCTTGGTCAATATTACTGTACGTACCGAGCACGATGGCTCGAGATTTTTGTTGTAAAATACTTTTCCAGTACCAAATACCCAAGAACAGGCGAAATCCTCAATAAAATCTCTTCGAACGGGGCTTTGTGACGCATGATGTCCGAAAAATCGTGCTCGGTGCAGTAAGCTCATGCAGTGGGGATATTGGTCGGGAAAGCGAATAAGGTCTAAAGCTTTTTGTATGTAGAACACGTCGGTGTGGTCGGGGGTGAGGTGGTTTGAAAACGTTCGTGGAATGAACTATAAATATTACGAACCAGCAACTACAATTCAGAACCAAAATAATCGTCCATGATATGGAACACACATGAGAATGCCATGATGGTGGAAAATATTTCGATCCTTGTGGATATTCAAAATTGAGGGGTTGTATTGCAAAACATTCTTGAGAAATAGAGATTACCAATTCAAAGTAACGCGATTCAGGACTTTGGAATGACACAGTTACTTTAAGTACTTAACTTAAATAGATTTACAAAGTCTAAACATTGCTGTTCCCAGACTCTCGTTGCCATCGCTCTAAAGCTCGCTCCGTGGATAAACGAGGTACGAGTGACAACACCGCTGGAGTCTGGGTACGAGACAACACCAACCACAGCATTCCCCCTTATGTCCTCCTCTCTGTAAGTGTCACAAACATACTCGGTATTGTGAGCGTAAAAGTATCCTTTGTTTCCTCATCCAACTTCCTCCCGGTCTCCCCCTCAGCGAACGCAACATCAAACGACAGCGCAATCCTTGCGATCGCCATGCGCAGCTCCATCATGGCCAAATTCTTTCCGACGCACCCGTACGTACCCAGCGAGAACGGCGCATACGCCCGCTTGTCCTTGACCATCTCTGCTTTCTCCACCGTCCACCGCTCTGGAATAAATTCCAGCGCGTTCTCATAATAACGCTCGTCACGCTGGATCGTGTGCACTGGAACGCTGACGACGACGTCGCCAGGGATGTAGACATCATCGATGGTCAGTCCTAGTGTTCGATATCTGTCAGTATCTTATTTTGTGAAAGGAGGGTATGAGAGGAACCTTCGACGGGGGTAATCCGTGTGAGTCCAGCAGGTACGGAGGGCTTTAGACGAAGTGTTTCATGGATGATTCCGTCAAGGAAAGGGATGGCAGAGGCTTGCGAGTAGTTGAAATCCGCATCACCACTGGGAAAAATTTCGTCGAGGATACTTTGGAGCTTTTTGTAGACGCGGGGGTTGGTAAGGAGGAAGTAGAGGGCATTTGCAAGGGCCGCAGCTGTGGTGTCGCTGATACGTGTAAGCTTCTGGAGGCATAGGCTGGAAGGGAGATGAACCTTCCGGCGATAATCATCAGACGGGAGTCTTCATTCACAGCGGTATCTGGAAGTTTCATGCTATCTGTCAGGATCCAGGTCATAACATCCTTTGGCTTGCCTTCATAGTCAAGGTTCTTACTCCCGTCAAATCAGCAAATAGCCTCTCTCTCTACCCCGGAACAACACACATACCTTTTTCTTTTCAGAAAGCTGGTTCCAACACCAATCCATAAAGTTCTGTACGGCCTTATTTGCGCCCGGTAGATCTGTGGCCAATCTCAACAACCAAGGAACAGGCCCCAACACGCCCAAAGGTACCATGGCAGAGTGGAGCTGGGAAATGGCTTCGTGCATTTCTCCACTCTCTAACATGCCCCAGGACTTCCCGAATCCAACTGCTCCCATAACATCGAAGGCATAGAAATTGCTCCATTCAACTGCGTCCACTACGGTTCCAGCGCGGGTATAGAGCTGCGATATCAACAGATCCGTTAGTCGTTGGACTTCGGGTTCGTATTCCTTTAGGGCTTTGAAACAATAATTATTAGCTAATGAAGGTCTAGGATTGAACAGGGACTGGTTACCGGCGATGCTGAAGCCCTTGTCCCACGCCTTGCGTCGTTGATTGTGATATGACTACATAAAAACCGGTTAGTATCAGCTTCACATCATCTTGCGAGATAAAAGCAACCAACCTTCACTCTAGTAGAGTTCAAAGAACCATTAGGATGGTCAGTAGCCTGACTGTAAAAGCCAGCTTTAGTACACAATGACTGGGTGCCATATATGGCTTGCACAGCAGCTGGCTGAATAATTGAGATCTCCCTTGGACCCGTCCTCACATAGTCTCCGAACTTCTTATGCAATTTCTCCACTTCCTTGTGATGCTGCAGTTTCTTCAACGTCAAGTACACTGCATAAAACCTCGAAACCTTTGCCCAAAACGGTCCCGGGAAACCCTTTGTCCGATGCAGAAACGCGCGGTGTACAAAGATGCTGAGCGCCAGGGAGACATTGAAGATGCTCGCCGCAAATACGGTCTTAAGCGCTGCATTTGGCGTGTTTAAGCAGTGGAGGAGGTAGAAAAGACAGCTGATGACGGAAACGTAGAGGACGAAGAGACGCTTGAGTTGGAAATCGATTTCTTGCGGGATGATGGAAATATGGAAGCCGACGGCCAGTACTGCCGCTCCGATAGAGAGAGCGACGACGTCGGAGCTCATTGCTGTCAATGCGAGATGTTCCTGGGATTTGCGAATGGCCACGTGAAAGAAGTGGGGGAGAAGGGGGTTTACATATTTCAGACTTGTCACCTCGACGAACCGTGTTTAGTGTCAGTGAGTAGGGCCTACAGAGGACCCCCTCCCTAGCTGGCTGATAGTTTTCTACTAGAGCAGACCTGCAAGGTACGGGCAGTGCGTGTTCATAGAAGCAGAGTTGCATTTACCTACAACATCTATCGAGGGAAAATAACTGGATTTCGAAGGGAAAATGGTCAAATATTTCATTTGAAAAACCAACTGCAGATAAATAAATTCCCTAGCAACAAGCACACTCAGATATTATACAAAAATAAAGAAAATCACAGAGAGATCTGCAAGTCGAGGAAACAACTCAATAGGCTCTGCCAGCCGGATTCTGTGGCCATCGCACGAGCCTACATGTGACCAATCCTTTTTTCCATCCGAGAGTTACCAAGGATTGCGTGCCGAGTTTTCGTATCCGAGTAGAAACCTAGCCTGGCTTGCGATCGCTAGCGTAAGAACATCGTAGCCTGACAGCTAGGGTGAGGTTCGACTCCAGTATGTCTAGGGAATCATGTTTAAACAAGCCCCTCCAGTGCTCCCTTCCATATGCCTATATATCTCTATGTGTGATAAATCCTAAGTCCTTGTGTCGGAATCATCACTTTGTTTGAACGGAACAAACTTTGATTGAGCCAGCCCGGGAAGGCTATGTGCCGAATTCCGGTACCCCTGCAAGATTAGACATGTCAGTTACCAGCCCGTCGGGACGATCCGCTGTCTGGCATGGGCATTTCATGTCACTATCTGCCTATAGACTCCACTGTAATATCCGCGAATGTTGGAAAGCTGATACTCATCCGCATCTCAATTGTATTGACTGTTCATTCCGTTGAGGCACGAGAACGAGGTGAAAAGTGAGGGAGTTGTGAAAACGACATTGACAGTCAAAACGCAAATCTAGATAGCGAAGGTTTAGTGACCCACTCTGGCGTGTAAAGTACAAGCGTGGGGGAAGAGGGGTAAGGAGGTTTCGATACCACGGCGAAAGCACCCCATTAGAGAATGGTGTTACACACCATGACTATCTCTACTGACGGCTTCCCCGACTCTTTCCCTCATTCCAGAGGCTGCTTTAGCCCGGAAGTTTTGAGCGACTAGCTACGGAAGAAGTCTAAGACTCCAAGATCCATGGCTAATAACCGCAAACCACTCAGCAACTACAATTGTGAGAGGGAATATGAAGGATCATCTTCAGGGATGGTAATAACAGGTACGTACACAGACGATAAATACCAAGTCGCCGCTGCTTAGCTGATGCTGATTGCTCCAGGTACAAAAAAGAATCTTCAGCACATCCTTCCACGCATCCTTGAACACAGAAGCCCTCACACGCCAGGAGGTTCGGGGATGGGAGAAAGTCCACTTCAACATGTCTTCAGCAGCAGTACTACCACCACCACCACCAAAACGCGGAATGGGCATGGACCACGATCTCCAGCTGGCCTCTTATGCCATCGTGAACATCCTCTTCGTCATCGGGACAATCTCTATATTACTTCGATGCTATTCGCGAGCATCTATTGTCCGGCAGTTTGGATGGGATGATTGGATTATGGCAGCCATTCTGGTATATTTCAGCATTTGAAGACCGAAATATGGGGGAGTGCAATGGGTTGATTGGAAATAGGTTTTTAACGTGGGACAGCAAGCGATTCTAATGCTGTTCCTGGAATATGGGGCTGGATTGTAAGCACCCTGCCTATATATTCGGGAATAAAGAAGAGCGCAGGCTGACTATATGACAGACATATTGAGGGTGTGATAGCGAAAACACCAGAGAAACTCTTGTTGCTTCCGAAGGTTTGCCCGCATCGTTCAATACATATATACTCCATGTGCAACTAACAGCGTGGTATAGCTCCTCTTCACCGAAGAAATTTACTACGTCTTCATGCAATTCATCATCAAGACCTGTATTCTAGTGTTCTACCTCCGACTTTCTCCCGTCAAGTCGTTCAGAATCGCAGTGTTTGCTACACTCGCATTCAATGCAGTCTGCACCCTTGTGATTTGGCTGGTATATTGTCTGCAGTGCCGTCCGTTGCAGGCTTTTTGGGATCCAACAATCAAGGGGGACTGTCTTCCCGCGTTATTCCTATACTTTTTTCCGGCCTCGCTTGTACGAACTCTCCGTACAGGGTTTCTTAGATTTCAGGTTATTGACTAACGAGTAGAATATCACTACGGATGTGATAATCTTTATATTACCGTTCCCCACTTTGTTGACCTTGAAAACCAGTCTCCGCCGAAGGCTGGTAATACTGGGCATTATGAGTTTCGGTGGAATGTAAGTCTCCCGCAGAGCCTTCATGAGCGTCGAACTCGCAACTAATCCCCACATCTATAGTGCTCTGGTAGTCTCCTGTCTCCGTCTCATAGTGTACGTCCCCCACCCTGCTTTCCCACCACGCCAACTAATTACGCAGTTTATACCGTTTCGCCAAAGACCCAGACTTCACCTATCTCCTCGGACAGATGGTGATCATCTCCGCAGCCGAAATCCAAACCATGATTATCGCCGCCAACATCCCATCATTCAAAGCGCTATGGGTGCATGGTCTGGAATTTAAAGTGTTCTGGGGCAGCAGCCGCTCGCGAGACACCAACAAAGGGCCCTCCTCCAACAACTACGAGCTCAGCCGTGGTAGCAATCAACAGCGCGTTTCAAAACAGAGGAAGGAACCGGGGATCGACACAGAGCTGGGATTGCGAGATGGTTCTTCGCAGGAGGAGCTGTGTGCTATCTGCACTAATAGCGGTGATAGGGGGCGTATTCAAGTTACGACTGATGTCGTAGTGTCGAGTGATAGGGGAACTACTTCGGAGTCGGAGGAGATGGTGCTGGAACAGAAGAGGGCGTATTATGATGTGGGACGGGATGTACATGCGAAATGACCTACACGGGAGTAATGTATAGATGTGGGATGTATATATGGTGGGCTGCTCTGCCGATGAACGGGATTGTTAAAAGCAAGGTTCGATTGAGAGACCTTACAAAGAGAAAAGAGCCAGTAGTTAGCATGAAACTGTAAATATCTTACGGAAATGTCTGAACGTTAACAGGTGCGGCAAAATCAAGCCCCCGGTAGGGAAATCATTTGTGAACTCGTTCGTGCCATCACTAGTGCAAAACAAACTGCAAAGAAACGGCTCCAACGCGATGACATCTGGTGCTGGTGATGACTCCCATAAGGTTGCCGATGTGCCAGAAGGCCGTCGTGGATCGGCATACTGCTGGTTATTTAGGTGTTCAGTATATTAAGGCGTTAGGCCACATCTTGCCTGCGGTCTAAAACCGCGGGTGTCACGGGACGAGCGGGTGATCATAAGTAATCTCCCCGTGCTAGCATTGAGGTCCGAGATATTAGACTATTTAACTCACTGTACGCAATGGTAGTTTTTCGCAAGGTAGGTCACTCACGGTGTCATCGCCTTGAAACATACAACGTTTTTTTCATTCTTCTCGAATTCCACCTCCCCCATCCTCCCAAGAGTAGTATCAGAAACTACGAACCAGGCAATCCACATCGTATTTTTCGCCTAACAAGCGGAACTTCTCCACTATACCGATACGTATTCTTACTCCACCTCCACCAATCTTTGCATTTACCTGTTAGTTTTTTCTTCCAGTAGTTCTGTAATATTATGGTAAATGAATTCCATGGGTCGGCCATGTATATAGTCACCCAGTAGCTTAAGATACGCAAGAGGTTGGGAGGGAGCATTTCCCTTTTTCCTACAGATCGGGCCCCATAATAGACGCAAATGGATTGTAAGACGCCTTAGTCGTAGAAAATTGTTGAATACTCCGACTATTTGCAACGGCTTGGTATAATAAGGGACGTTGAAATACAAAACTTCCAGGCTTGTCAATCTCGACAGCAGTGATGAAGTGACAATGTTTGTCAACGTCCTCATTATTTGAATTCATGAAGCATTCTCGCGGAACTTGTAGATTTGGTGCTTCCTGCTCGTATATCTGAATTCTTATCGCAGTTTCTTCGTAGAAGCACCTCGGGTACCTGTATATATATACTCCATAAAATTGCTGCGGAATTGAAGTAGTTAGCAATATATATTTAGACTTAGAGAACACAGAAGAGTTAGTGATATCCCTAAACTCTGGACAGGCAGTGGGTAGCCCCAAAGGATCTGTAGATATATGGTGTTGTAAGACATTAGAAACGACGATTGACAAGGCGAAAGTTCCTGATGGGCAATGCTCGAATGTTGTAATTACGGTTGAGTATAAGGATTATATTCAGGATAATTTCAGAGGGGAGGTCGTCAAGTTGTGGCATTATAAGACTGCGTAGGAGGTGGATTCGACTGCGTAATCGCCCAGAGGAGTTGATATACTGTAGCTTCACTAATTGAATTGGGGCTTAGGGTAGAGTATCCTGGTCGGACACCTCAAACAGCGTCTGTAAACAATAAAGGATATTGCGGAAGAAGGACGTTTTGCCGAGACGTTTATACTTTCATAGGGCTACACGCAAGCGAAAATATAGCCGTTTGACAGTCAATAAGAATAAATATGAAAAACTCTAATAGACTAGTACTGTCAACTGTTGGGACGTTGGACTTCCGTAACTGGACTTAGAAGCGACGCGAAGAAGTCTGCGACTTCGTGGATACGCGACAAGACGGTACCAAATTGTCTTCCTCGACACCTCGATCTCCTCCAAGCAGGAGGAGCATCCAAGTAATCAATGAAAACACGCGGATCCAGATGTATCGCCAACCACCCGCGTCACCTCCCCACCGAGGAGGAGAAAACAATCGGGGAGCACAGCGCCTCGATCCCCACCGTTAAGCAGAAACCGAAGTGGCTCGTTCTAAGACCCCGGGAACGGAACACTATCCATCGCTTCAGAAGAAGGGAAAGCACTCAGCAAGCCACAAAGTGGAGAGTCTAGGAATACTAAGAAAGTATTCCCTACTGATTGTGAAGAGAAGAAAAGAGGCGGGAAAGGGATGGCAAGGTTTTATGGGGTTGAGATAGGGCTTGGCGGGCGGCGAAAATTTTTGTGTGACTGCCGACGGAACGAACCGAGAAAGATGGCCGACAACCGAGAGATCGATCCTAAATTGAGCTTTTGTGAGAAGAGTCAATCATTGAAAGAGCTATTGTAAATTCGTGCAAATCGCATTCACTTTTCGTGAAATGTGGCCTTTCAATCTCAGAAGAGGAACATTCTTCAGACACTACCACAGCAGAAACTACTGGTTTACTCTGTGATCCATGATGTATCCTGTTATGAGTCTTGTATATATATATAACTCGATATTCCCGTGCGATTTACGACAAAATTTATCACGAGTGAGGACCAGTGAGGAGATTCTATAATCACCCCCAACATGAACAGAACTTTTTCTACTACTGATATAAACAATTTTTATCAATCTACTGAGCACCTAGCATAGTCTGATTCATTTTTTATATATCATGGTTCACCCTTGACCGAAGTCGAATTTAGTCCCACTCACTCTGACTGTACCCCTCCTTCCACCACATCACACTCAACTGTCCATCACCGAAAAAAAGTCTCCGCATTCTTTCACATCAATCCTTTTTTTCATTCAATCACTGCATCCCCACATCTCGAAATGGGTTTCACCGATCTTGCTGCTGCCACTGGGCTCTCGGGTTCGTCGAATCTTCGCTTGGAGGACGGGGATTTCATGAATGTGGCTGACTCCGTTCTCGCCTTCTAGCCCTCAACTCTTGGTTAGAGACCAGGAGCTACATCGTTGGGTATGTTTGCAACGTTTCTATACCCCCCGAATTTGCATCAATGAACTTTCCCTCGCTAGCCAACATTTGTGCTTTCGGGTCACCATGTACGGCGGTGAAACCTGCCAAATCTTTGTCCAAAGATCTTGAATGATGAGAGACAATTGGTCCGTGTTTAGGAGGCGACTTAAGACCTCGCTGTTTGACTACAAGCCCATTGCTACACGCATCTCTGACATTTCCTTTTATACTTGCACTATTTTTTACTATTACTCAGGGTTTCCGGGTTGATCTAACGCCATCCTGATAGATACGTCCCCTCCCAGGCTGATGTAACCATCTACAAAGCCCTTTCCGGGGCTCCTGATTCCTCCAAGTACCCCAACGCTGCGCGCTGGCACAAGAACATCGCCTCCTACCAAACCGAGTTCCAGCTCCTTCCTGGACAGCAGTCCACCGATATCTCCCAATACGGACCTGAGACCGTCGCCAACACTGTCAACCCTGCCGCAGCACCGGCAGAGGATGACGACGAGGAGGTTGACTTGTTCGGATCTGATGATGAGGAGGAGGATGCCGAGAAGGAGGCGCTGGCTGCAAAGAGACTAGAAGAGTACAGAGCAAAGAAGGCCCTCAAGCCTAAGACCAGTATGTTTAAATTCCGAAACGCAGCAAATCTTTGAGCGGGGAGTGATGAAAGCGAGACTGCTGTCATTGTGAATCTTTTGCTCTTGCACCGGACATCTGCTAACATTTTGACTAACAGTTGCCAAGTCCATTGTCACTCTGGATGTTAAACCTTGGGATGATGAGACTAATATGGACGAGCTGATTGCGAACGTCAAGGGCATTGAGAAAGGCGAGTTTAAGATCGATTTCATGGTCAAATGTGCACATCGCTAACTAGGAGATAGATGGTCTTGTCTGGGGTGCCCATACTCTCGTCCCGGTCGGTTACGGAATCAAGAAGCTCCAGATCAACTTGGTCGTTGAGGACGAGAAGGTCTCCCTCGATGAACTCCAGCAGCAGATTGAGGCGGATGAGGACCATGTCCAGTCTACAGATATTGCTGCTATGCAGAAGTTGTAAACAAAACACCTGTTCGTTACTTTTGGGGGCCTTTTATGAACTATATGAATGGGATGGATTTCGTGGCGCCTTCATGAATGGACGTTGGGAAAAGTTAGACTCATTAAACCGTAAATTCATGAGCATTGCTGTTGTCTTCGATGTTTCGACTGTCGTGAATGTGTTGCGATAAATCTCATTTAACGAAACATCCACTGGAATAATTATTACCACTCCCCTCTGTTACATATTGAGATGTTTCCCCAGGTATAAAACTATAGTCGTAGAGAATGACTTGAAGTGCCTGAACGAATAGAGCCTCACAGATACTGTATTAATCCCTGCCACTTTAGCGCACAAACCAAAACTCAAACCTTACCTCTCACCTTACTCTTCACCACCCAACACCAGCCACCACCACCCAACTACCACGATGACAATCTCCAGCAAACTTCTCATCTCTATCTCGACTATCCTCCTCGCGCACTCGTCTCTCTCTCTCCTTCCCTCACCGTCTTCCTAACTAACCTGTCACAGATGCTACTCAGCACACGAACACTCGTCAGCTAGTCTTCCACTCGACATCACGATCGAAACTATCGTCGCATCGCTTCTGTTGATATCTGGAATCGTGATCAGCGGTGGGAGAGACCAGTTCCGGCATATTGAGCAGAGAGTGTGGATGGGGAAGCTGGAAAGGGAGAAGGGTGCTGGCCCATGGAATATGCTAGAGGAGCGGTTGGGGTTCTTTGAGGTTAGGGAGAGGAGGAAGGAGTTCACCGAGTGGGTAAAAGGGGGGGAATAGAGCAGAAGATCGAGAGAGGGGTGTAAGATATGACTTTGATTTGGATGAGGTTAATGGCTGTGTGTAGGGAATGGTTAATCGATTGGATACCTGATTCTACTCAGTTGTTAATGATGTTGCATGGGCTTGAGCCACGGGTGGAGGGTTGAGGGTACAGGCGCGCACTAGGTTAGTCACTGGCATTTGTGGTGGGCGGAGCTACTACGGATGGTTTTCGTTGCTTGAAGGCGTGCGAGGAACCGGCTTGATGCGGGTGGGGAAAAGGATTGCTCGGAGACAGCGTATTTTATAGTAGAGAGAGGTATGCCGAGGGTCTCCTGTTGACGATAAGTATGGGGATGGTTTGTGACGATTTTCTAGGAGGGGACTCTACATCTCATATTCTCATACCTATCGGGGTGAGCAGTAAGTATAGTCGCTACCTGGAAGTCTTTTACGGGATCTGGGTAGCTCTTTCTAATCTACTTGAATTCATGTAAAATAGATTAGTATGGCGGAGTTTACAAAGATGACGGTACACAGCATGATTTCACTTCACGTTGTCTTACTCGAAGTTCCTAGCGCAACACCAACAGCGTCACGAGGCATACTCGAAAACGGTGGAGAACACTTGAAAAGACCATGGTAGATTCGATTTACCACTCATATCTTCATTCCTCTCTATTACTTCCACCTATACCACAACCTTCCTCCTTCTCGTCCACCCCAAAAGAGTCACCAACTCCCTCCAATCCTCGAGTACGTACGCTCCCGTATCAACGCCCGTATACCCCTCCCAGCCCTGGTCAGCTCTCCATAAATTATTTTCTCTTCGAATCGTTCTAGCGCTCCCAGAGTCCAGGCCCGCCACAACGCCAACCACTGTCGGAGGCAGCAAAATCGGCCCCAAATCGCTGTTACTATCACCGACAAACACGACCTGCTTGCCCTTCGCAGCAACACACTTCATAATCTCGATCTTATCATCACCCGAAAACACGTCCACCGGTCTGTCACGCTTATTCGCCGCCAACACTCCAGCCGGCAAGATCTCGGGACAATAGATGTACAGCACTTCCGCCAACTCATCCGGTGCAGACGCCCGCAATACCGTGCGGATCCACCGCACCGACCAGTTCCGAGAGATCACAGAGACTCGGACCCCGCGCGCCTGTGCTGCGGAGACGAACTCCCAGAAACCAGCGCGGAGGGTGACGTTTGCTGCAGCGGCCTCCAGGGCTGACTCGGAGACCGTGGTGAATAATCCGCTAGCGTGCACGCGGTCGAAAGAGTCCTTCTCGGCGGCGTAGAGACCGGCGTGGGATTGCAGCTGAAGTTCTTCCTGGATTGTGGAAGGCTCCGCGAGAGATGCAGACACATTAAGGTAGTCGGCATAGTAGGTGTCTTGGAAATATGGCCATGGAGGAACTTCCGAATTGGCTGGAAGAGATCCATAGGCGGCTAGTGGGAGGTTCTCGAAGGCTTCGGTGACAGCAATGGTGCCGTCGAAGTCGAGGAAGATTTCTGGGTTGCGAGGAGGGAGAGAGTGAGAGGCGACCACAGTCAGGAGACTGAGGAGGAGTGTGGGCTTCATGGGGGATGCCGCCGGTGAGGTGAGAAGGAAAGGAATGTGAGGGTAAAGTGGAAAATTTGGGGCTGAGGAATTTTGTGGGCCTCGATAGTTTGGTTTGCTAGCGGGGGGACTAAAATCCTTGCGCGCCAGAAATTCAACAAAACGTGGGAAACGTGTGAGTATATTTTTGGTGATAGTTTTCTGGGGTACATATCCGAAGTCCTCTACCACACATGACCACCTCGTTGTTTAACGAAGAATGACAGAGCAGTAGTCCACAGATCCTAAAGTCTCTAACGTGGTAGTCTCCACACAACCGATCATCAAAACCGCCCGTTGATAGTACAGTCAATATTCCGCATTAAGTGTAAAGACAGCGTTTAAGTCTAGCCCTTATAATTCAATCCTTAGTGGTCATCTAGTATCGAAGCATGCCAGAAATGTACAATGTACACTTCGAAGTCAACGACGTCTCTCCCCTCATCGGCTACAACCCATAGACATAACAGCTATCAGCACAACGTTGAATTTTGCTTTGTTGTCATTCAAGGGTTAGTGACCGTATGGCAATCAATTGCCTTTCTGACGCTTGTCCGGGCTGATGGATATAAAAACCGTCGATGTTCCGCCGCTCAAAACTGTTCCCTTGGTTTTTGAAGAACACGGAACCATAGACTGGCTCTTTGAAAAACATCTGGGCGTTTTCAGTCAGAAGAATATTTCAAGGATCTAGGCTTCTTGTCTATCATGGCCGAGTCGATTATACAAAATATCCAACAATGGAGGGGAGTTTCTCCCTTCGGAGGGTCCACATCGATATCATCACCCAAAGATTAGAGCTTAAATCATAGCTTGGAAACGACAAATAAAACAGGTAAACCTGTGGTTCCAAGAGAAGTTTATGCGGCGTTCTGATTGAATTGTCTTTGGTATGTGTATTTACATACCACACTATGATTGTTGCAGATTTACCGAGGATCATAGCAAAGGTTGGAGCAGAGGCGAGGAGGGAAGTACGGCTTTGTGCACAGCCACACGGTCAACTTGCTCCCACTTGAAGGTTGTCGTGGGCGTATCTTGCAAAGCGCCGGTCAACACCAGTATGCCTGTACACTATGTATGTGGTACATACAGGCCTGGGGCATGGGTTTGATTCTTGTGACCAGCATATAGGTGCGAAGGGATGAAGAGCATTTCTATGGAGTGCCCCGTCTCTAAATGATACGAATAGTAGTTCGAAACCGTGTCTGCTAGGCGTCCTAGGGTCAGTGTTCTGAAGCGGACAGATCGACCGCGCGGTATTCTACAGATTCGTAGATCGATCAGATACGGTCATACTTTTGAAAGCTGCCCTTGGCATAGATGGGCCCGGTTTCATGTGGCAGATATCTAACATATTTACAGAGCCTATAGATATCTACGCCAAAGATATCTACAGTCTCTAAATATATCTGGCGCTTAGAGGAGATATCGAACCCTATCAAGCACTACTAAAGGCTAACTAGGGGACACCTGTAGCAGTTGCAACAACCCAGTAAAACGAAAAGTCAATTGGATTCAAAGCTGTCCTCGAAAATGAACAAATGTATGCTAAAAGTTGGCTAAACTCGCCTTCGGCTCCTTCGGGCGTGTGGCAGTGCTCGCCATACCCTAGCGTTGGCCGGGTAAATTTTCGTGTCCAGAACCTCGTCTATTATATGTAGGGATGATATATTTTGTAGTCGTATATATACTGTCCTAGATCCTGCGGGTGAGACTTCAAATAATTGACCTTTCAGTACTGCAAGCTACTACTTCTTTTGCATGGTTCAAGTTAGGAAATGGTGCGGTGGTGGGATGGAAGGTCTTCATTAATATTATGGTAACACCGAATGGTGCATTCCGTGCATAGATATCTGTAGTCCGGCTAGATAGATATATATTAAACCTATCAATTGGTAACGGGCAAGATGGTCATCAATGAAACCACCCTTGGCACAGATCGGCCCGGTCGAGGTCCATATCTGACCGATCTGACCGCTTCTGTTCACTGCCTAGGGTAAGGAGGATTGTAGTAGAGATAATAGTAGCATATGCAATATTGAATCTACTTTATGCTTGCTAGAGGTTTCTCCATTACCTTTGAGCAAGGCCACGATCGAAAGCGTTTTGCTGTGACAATTCTATTTTTAATCCGCGCTCATGTGATACCGCCTGGATTCCGATCGAGTGGCTGTGCATGGATTTTTGAGGTGGTGCGTACAAGTACACGGATACAACTAGCCCTAAACTGCGGAAAATACACTCTTAGCTCTGACATATATAGGCGTAACACGAGAATTAGGTACTTAAGTAGTTAGATGCGTTTTATTGGGAGCTGGAGCATAAGCAGCAAACGGATGCAGTTGAGAGAGCTGTGCTTCTATGAGATCGAGATATATGCCTACTACGAAACAACCTTGTTAAGAGACACCTTTCTCAACTCCGCCTGTCTTCAACCCCATCTCTTACTCAAAGGTGCGATGTCGATGACTGATGTTGAACTCGGACCCATCCCGCGGGCGGGACGCAAGGAACTGAGTGAGGCTCTAAAATCACTTCACACATTATTCATAGAAACCATTAGGAAGATTTATCCCCGGGAGGTGCCCGTTGAGGTGCGGAGGCTGCAGGAAACACTTGATGACGCTCTGCGGCAACTTGACCGCCTGAGATTTGAGCAGTGTGCAATACATTCACTTGAATGTACCCACGGTATTGCGTCTAAATTCCGCCGGAGTTCTGGAGACACACTAACATTAACCACAGGCAATACTACTTTGTTCCTGACCCCACATTGGACTTTCTGGCGGCCGGAGCAATTGCAGTCAACCAACACTGACCGAATTTTGTCAGCGACTTCTTTCTTTACTTACCAATCTGATAAATTGCTAATGTTTCTTTTAATTGAAGGCTACACTCGAGCCAGCTAGGAGATCGTCCTAAGCGAAACTGGAGAGAGCATAGACAAAAGTTGAAAGAGGTACTAGCTGGAAGCACTCGTGATTGGCCCACTGCATTCCTACTTGTAGCATTAATTCTGGATTGGAAAGTGGAAGACCCTGAGAAGTTACTCCAAAAAGAGTTTTGGTCATCTTCAGGCGGCTCGCCATGTCGTCAGTTACCAGTGCTTGGGTCGGAGATCCAACTTCCATCGCTAGCACATACTGTTGAATGTAAGTAAGTGCGGAACTGTTGCTAGCCATGAGTGCTAACAATTTTTATAAGCAAAAATTGTTGTATCATTGGAATGGTTTCGGTGTATACCGAAGTTCCTTACGTTTTGGAAACTTATGGAAAATGGTAACCATGATTATTATGCACGCCGGGCCAGTGTTACCTACTGCAACATTTACCTCAACCCGAAGGCTGATAATCCCCGGCTACATATTGATGCGCTGTTTGTATTTTGCGACCAGGACTCCTTGAGGGAATTTACAGAAGGAGTTGACTCTAATGAACTTCTAGACGGGGTTCCATTTGGTTTATTTATACTTAGGCGATTACTTCGACAGGTGATAGGGGATAGCGCAAGATTTCTACAGGAGATTTCCCGCGAAATCCATACTGCTGTACGTCTTCTATTGGTATTTGGTATTTTTTTCTAATAGTGATTTAGAAGTATGATGGTCTCAAGCAACCCGGAAGAACAAACATTGAGTTTCTCCTGATGGCTGGGGAGTATCTCAGTGAAATGCCTGGAGTTCTGGATGCTGCTGTTGAAACCATTGAAGGCCTCCCACAGGCTATGTGTATCAGTCCTAGTAGTTTCAGCAGAGAAGAGAGCAGGGAGGACGTTCTTTATCTCATTGGCCAGTCAGAAAAATTGAGCGCAGAAGTGAAATGCGCGAAAGAAACGGTATATTTGCACTTCAAATATAGGCGGTTTGTCACTGATAGTGGTATCCAGTTAGTCAACATCATCGCAGTACGACAGACAGAACAAGCAAAGACACTCACGATCCTTGCGTCCATATTTATCCCAGTGTCATTCCTAGCCGTAAGTTCACAGTCTGTAGCGGAGTTTAGCATGCCCGGGCTAATGCAAGTGGACAGGGCTTTTTCAGCATGAATTTCAAGGAGCTTAATTACGCCAGCAATGCAACCGCTCCGAGTCTCAAATTGTTCTTCCAGATCGCAATACCACTGACCTTTGTTGTGGTTGTCCTGCCACTTACGGCAGGAGCCCTGCTCCATTTGCTCATAAAATTAAAGAGCTTCCTTCTTTTGCATATTATAATCGATATATCTATGTTCGTCATGCTTTTACTCAACATTGCATCACTTGAAAATGGGAGCATATGGACTGTCGCACAAATATACATCTTCATACTCTTATTGCGACTGTCGACCGAAAGGTGTCTCAACGATTCGGCGTTGCTGAAGACGGGTGGGTGGTCGGCGGTGTGGGAGAACTTTAAGGCTCATGCATGGCCGAAATACCTTGATTTGGCCTTCGCATCATTATTCATTTCTGTTTTGCCCACTGGTTATAAGCCGATTTTTAGTTATATAATTGTGTGCTTGTTTTTTATACACAGACTTGTCAGACAGCTGTATACGATGTGGAGCAGATCTCGCAAGCAAAACCATTAGCTGCGAGAGGATTGAAAATGTCTGGATGGTATGTGGGGTTTATTTAGTCTTTAGGTACCAGCATGGCTTAGAATTTACGGTTCGGAAGAGATGGTACGAAATGGATCTCAGCAACCTTTCTTTTGTAGTTTATTTTGTATCGAGCGTTTAATAATGATATGATGGTGCTGCTACAACCCGCCGTTCCGTGTGTTGGTGAACATGAATTGTGTGAAGGTTTTCTGTGCAATGAACTACGCTTATTGTTGAACTAAGCCGGCGGTGGTTGATTGGATGCCGTTGGAGATATGGCCACTCCAACAGCAAAAAAACCAACCTCTACTACTCGTCTGAGGCAGTATGTTTTTTTCTACAGAGCCTTCAAAGAATTTCTACCACCATAGACGCAATTGCATCCACACCATCACATCCAACCATAGATCTTGATTGTACCAAAACTAGTTCTGCATGAAGGCGTGGTGCTATTGCACGCACCATACCAACGGCCCTGAACTTTCAAAGACCCGTATTCGACCGCCGGGCTATCAAAACCTCCAGCATCCTCTACTCCCATTGTGATTTCGCGTGCCCAACAATCTCACTAGTCCCCGACCTCAAACAAACCTAAAAAGCCATTCCATTCAATTCAATTCAATTCCATCTACTTGCTAAGCTATGCATTCACTCATCACAACAACCTCCATCTGAACAAATACAACCCCAGGTACTTCAACACCTTCAAACAAAAAAAGACAATACTCTATTCCCTCCCTCTCCTGCCTACTCCAACACTAACAAATCCAACGGGACACTATACCCATTCCCGCCACTCCTATACACCCTCTTCCCACCCACCCACGGACGCGGCGCCGGAAAACTCGATTCGGGCTGAAACTTCCACCTAGAATCATCAATGACGATTCTTCCCTTCCTTCCCGTAAGCGCAAAATTTGTCGGTGGTGAGGGTGGTGCTCGGGGAGTATTTCTAGCTGGAGGAGGTGCCGGCGGGGGCGGCGTATTTCTCCCCGGCGGCGGTGGAGGTGCCGGTGCGTGGCCGCCCGAGACGGCACGTCTAGCTGCCATCATTGCTGCGATTCCTGCGGCAGCGCCGTTAGTTGATGCTGGTGGGGGAGGAGGAGGGGTGTTGCGTGGTGGCGGCGGGGCG
>Ga0307515_10000947_pt1 | contig 66394 bp, 51 predicted proteins | sample 17_EM_MG_FD_194513 | JGI IMG/M metagenome (GOLD analysis project Ga0307515, IMG submission 194513) | Populus trichocarpa ectomycorrhiza microbial communities from riparian zone in the Pacific Northwest, United States - 17_EM | ecosystem: Host-associated > Plants > Roots > Unclassified | place... | reverse complement strand
GTACCAAGTCGCAATATTCTCGGCGGCGTGACGGCATGCGGGATGAGCTGGGCGGACGGCGGATGCCCTACGCGGCAAGCGATCCAGAAACGGCGAAAGTCGAGGGACCACCCCACCACAAGATCCCACCGGCCCACCGACCCTCAATCAACAAAGATGCGTGCAGGCGCAGAGCGCACCACCCCGCCAGAAGATCCCCACCAGGTCACCGGCCCTCAATCAACAAAGATGCGTGCGGGCGCAGAGCGGACCACCCCACCACAAGATCCCACCGGGTCACCGGCCCTCAATCGACATAGATGCGTGCGGGCAAGGAGGGAACCGCTCCGCCACAAGATCCGGTCACGGCCGCGAGCACGTCAGCAGACCAGAGTTGGCAGCAGACCGCACTCGGACACGCCACAAACCGACCCGCGCGGCAATGCCAACCCACGCGACAATGCCAACCCGCGCGGCGGCGCCGACCCGCGCGACAATGCCGACCCGCGCGGCACAAGGTCCTCGTCGGTCGCGCGGACTGCCGTACCGGTGTCAGGCCTGGTGCTCTTCGACGGCCGACGATGCGCGGGCCGCCGCGTGCCGGCCGGCGCGGTATCCGAAGACGACGGCTGGTGCGATGGTTGCACCGGGGCCCGGGTAGGTGCGGCCCATCACCGATGCCGTGGTGTTGCCGGCCGCGTATACGCCGGTGATGGGGGCACCGTCGGCGCCGATCGCGCGGCCCTCGGCGTCGGTGAGCAGGCCGCCCTTGGTGCCGAGGTCGCCCGGCACCAGCTGGACCGCGGTGAACGGGCCGCGTTCCAGCGGGCCCAGGTTCGGGTTCGGCTTGACGCGGGGGTCGCCGTAGTAGTTGTCGTAGCTCGTCCGGCCTCGGCCGAAGTCCTCGTCGATGCCCGTACGGGCGAAGCCGTTGAATCGGTCGACGGTGGCCCGGAGCCGGGCCGGTGCCATGTCGAGGGCGACCGCCAGGTCCTCGATCGTCTCCGCGGAGCGGACGATGCCCGCCTCCCGCAGCTTCTTCGTGCCCTGCAGGAACGCGTTGAAAAGGTAGCGGCGGCGGTGCCGGGTGTCGAGGATCAGCCAGCTCGGGATGGCCGGCACGGTCTGGTGGCGGTGCAGGACGGCGTGGCCGAAGTCGATGTAGCTGGCCGACTCGTTGGTGAACCGCTCGCCGGACGAGTCGACCACCAGGCTGAACGGCATCGAGCGCTCCGACAGCACGAACTGGTGGTGGCCGTTGGTCATCGGCACGGACGCGCCCCACCAGGCGTCGTCCATCAGTTCCAGGCGGGCGCCGATGGACTCGGCGATGCGGATCGGCTCGCCGAGGTCGCCGTCCGCGGCCGAGCTGTAGCCGGGCACCCCGTGGTGGCGCTCGCGCCAGGCGGTGTTGTGGGCGAAGCCGCCGCCGCCCAGCACCACGCCGCCGCGGGCCCGTACCCGGATTGTGCTCGCGTCCGGCAGGCGCAGGGTCGCGCCGGTCACGGCGCCCGCGTCGTCCAGGATCAGGCCGGTCAGCGGCGTGTTCAGCAGCACCTCGACGTGCTGGTTCCGCAGGATCATCATCAGGCTGGCGGTCAGCGCCGAGCCGATGCCGAACAGGCGCTTGCCACTGACCAGGCCGAAGAGGGTACGGAAGACGAACTGGGCGCCGCGGGCGAAGCCGTCCGGGGTGGACCAGGCCCGGGACAGCAGCCAGACGTCGTCGGTCTTCAGCGGCGCGGGGATGCTCTCCCGGCCCCGGAACGAGGCGAACAGGTCACCGAGCTTGCGGGTGTCGAAGGGCTCGACCTCGATGCTCCGCCCGACCATGCCGCCGGGCCGGTCCGGGTAGTAGTCCGGGTATTCCTTGGCGGCCGTCCAGCGCACGCCCCGCTCGGCGAGGAAGTCGTACACCTCGGGGATCGTCTCCACGAAGGCGCGCCGGCGTTCGGGCGAGCTTGCCGGCCCGGCCTCGCCGATCGCGGCGGCCAGGTAGGTCAGTGCCTTGTCGACCGAGTCCGCGCGGCCCTGCTTGAGCATCAGCGGGTTGGCGGGCATCCACAGGCCGCCGCCGCTGAGCGCCGTGGTGCCGCCCCACTTCGCCGTGCTCTCCACCACCAGCACGCTGGCGCCGGCGTCGGCGGCCGCGGCCGCTGCGGTCATGCCGGCGGCTCCGGTGCCTACCACCAGGACATCCGTCTCGCGATCCCAGGTCTCCGGCACGTCGTCCCCCTCAGGCCGGCGAGTGCCGGGTCCCCGGATGTCACTAGCCGCTCGGCTATGGTGCAAGCTAGCCGAGCGGCTACCCCGAAGACAAGGTCTCGCTAGGATCGGCCGGGCGGCATGCGCAAGGAGGAGACCCCATGCAGGGCACGGCACGAGAGCGCCTGCTGTCGGCGGCCATGGAGCTCTTCGCCGAGCACGGCGTCAGCGGCACCTCGCTGCAGATGATCGCGGACCGGCTCGGGGTCACCAAGGCCGCCGTGTACCACCAGTTTCCCACCAAGGACGAGATCGTGCTGGCCGTGATCGAGCCGCCGCTGTCCCGGCTGGAGCCCATCGCCGCGGCGGCGGAAGGGCACCGGACACCGGCCGCCCGCCGGCAGGGCGCGCTCGGCGGGGTCATCGACCTGGTCGTCGAGTACCGCCGGCTGTCGGCCGTGGTGAGCTACGACCCGGTGGTCGCGCGGCTCGTCCGGCAGCACCCCGCCAGGGCGGCGATGGAACGGATCGTCGCCCTGCTCACCGGCCCGGACCCGGACATCGCCACCCGGGTGGGCGTGGCCATGGTGGCCGGCGGGCTGATCTCGGTCGGCATGGATCCGGCGATGACCGACCTGACCGACAACGAGTTGCACCGGCAGCTCCTCGTGACGGCCTGCCGCACCCTGCGCGTCCGGGCCCCGCGCACGAAATAAGCCGGCCGGGCGGCCCTATCTCGGCCGGTGCCAGCGGATCCACGCCGCCTGGCCGCCGTCGACGAGCAGGTCGGTGCCGGTGATGTAGAGCGAACCGGGGCCGGTCAGGAAGGCCACCGCGTCGGCGATCTCCCCCGGCGTCCCGGTGCGGCCCGCGCCGCAGTCGTCGAGCATCCGCATCATGTGCGCGCCGCTGGCCGACTCGGCCTCCGCCTTGGACATCGCGGTGGCGATGACCCCCGGGCTGACCGTGTTGATCCGGGCACCCCGCCGGTTCCACTCCAGCGCGGCGGCCTGCACGCGGACGTGGTTGGCCCGCTTGGCCAGGATGTACGCCGCCAGCGGGTCGTCGCCGACCGCGGTGACGACGGCGAGGGCGGCCAGGCTGTCGACCGGGGCCGTCGCGAGCGCGATCTCGTCGTCGCGGCCCAGCGAGGCGTAGTGGCCGGCCATGCTGGAGATGCAGACCAGCGAGGTGCCCCGGGTGGCCACCGTCGTGAACGCGTCGATCACGTGGACCGTGCCGAGCAGGTCGACGTCGATGATCTTCCGGGCCGACGCCGTCGCGGCCGACACGCCGGCGGTGTGCACCACCGCGGTCAGGCGCCCCTGCCCGGCGGCGAGCTGCGCCAGCTTGTCCACGTCGCTGCGGTTCGCCACGTCGGTGACCTGGCCCGTCGCGGCGTACCCCTCGGCTTTCAACGCCGTGACCGCGCGATCGAGGGCGTCCGCCGAGGCGTCGGCGAGGATCAGCTCCCGGCCGCTGCCGAGCCGGCGGGCGATCGCCGTACCCATTCCTCCCGCGCCGGTCACCACGACCACGTCGGTCCGTTCGTCAGCCTGCCCGCTCACCGCTCATCACCTCGTTCTCCGTTACCGCCGGGCCGGGCTTCGCCGGGCCGATCGCCTGCGACCAGGTGACGCCGCCGGCGATGGCGCTGCGCCAGGGCCGGATCACCTTCGGGGACATGCCGACCGCGAGCACACCGGTGAGGCGGTCACCGGTGCGGTACGCGGCCACGAACCGCCGCTGCGCCAGGGCACCGTCGACCACCTCGACGGCGTCGTGGCCGCGCAGGTAGCCGTACGCCTGGATCTTCATGTCGTACTGGTCGGACCAGAAGTAGGGCACCGGGGTGAAGGGCTTGCGGTCCCCCGGCCGCAGCAGGTTGCGGGCCACCGCCATGCCCTGTTCGGCCGCGTTGGTGCGGTGCTCGATGCGCATCGACACCCCGAACAGCTCGTTGTGCCAGCGGGCGACGTCCCCCGCGCCGTAGACGTCCGGCGCGGCGGCGCTGTAGCGGTCGCAGACCAGGCCGTCGGAGAGCGCCAGCCCGCTGCCCGCCAGCCACTCGGTGTTCGGCTGGGAACCGATGGCGACCAGCACCTCGTCGGCCGCCACCAGCTCGCCGTCGGCGAGCCGGACCCCCTCGTCGGTCACCGCGGACACCGTGACCCCGGTGCGCAGGTCGACGCCGTTCTCCTCGTGCGCCTGCGACAGCACGCGCCCGACGGTCTCGCCGAGCGCGTGGGCCAGGGGCACCGCCGCCGGTTCGAGCAGGGTCACCTCGCACCCGAGGCCCCGGGCCACGGCGGCGCACTCCGCACCGAGGAAGCCGGCGCCGACCACGGCCAGCCGGCGCCCCGGAGCCAGCCGGCGCCGCAGGGCCAGCGCGTCGCCGAGGGTGCGCAGCACGTGCGCGCCCTGGCCGGGCAGTCGCCGGGGCCGCACCCCGGTCGCGATGACCAGCCCGTCGTAGGCGACCTCCGCGCCACCGTCGAGGCGGACCGTGCGGGCGGCGAGGTTCAGGCCGGCGGCGACCACGCCGAGGCGGAGATCCAGGTCGAGGGCGGCGAGTTCCTCGGCCGTCCGCAGCGCCAGCCGCTCGGCCTCCCACTGCGAGGCGAGGATCTGCTTGGACAGCGGCGGCCGGTCGTACGGGGCGTCGGCCTCCGCGCCGATGAGGGTGAGCGTGCCGGCGTACCCCTCCCGGCGCAGCGTCTCGGCCGCCGCGAGCCCGGCGGCCGAGGCACCGACGATGACGATCCGCCTCACCGCTCCACCAGATGGATGGCGGCCGCGGGACAGACAGCTGCGGCCTCCCGCACGCTGTCGTGCAGTTCCGGGCCGGGCTCGGCGTCGAGCACGATCGCGACGCCGTCGTCGTCGCGCTGGTCGAAGACCTCCGGCGCGGCCATGACGCACTGGCCGGCGGCCACGCACTTGGGCTCGTCGAGTTCCACACGCATGATGTTCTCCGTCTCGCTCGTCAGATTCGCGGGTCGCTCACCAGGTGACGGGCAGCGAGTGCAGGCCGTAGGCGACGCCGGCGAACGCGAAGTCGATCTCCTCGAACGGCACGGCCAGGGCCAGGGTGGGGATGCGCCGGTAGAGGGTGCTGTAGACGATCTGCAGCTCGACCCGGGCGAGGGACTGGCCCAGGCACTGGTGCACGCCGTAGCCGAAGGCGTGGTGCTGGCGCGCCGGGCGGGTCAGGTCGAGCTGCTCCGGCGCGGGGAACTCCCGGGCGTCCCAGTCGGCGGCGCCGAGGTCGAAGATCAGCCCGTCGCCCGCGCGGATCAGCTTGCCGTCGAGCTCGATGTCCTCGATGGCGATCCGCCGGATCCCGGTGTGCACGATGGTCAGGTAGCGCAGCAGTTCCTCGACCGCGCCGGCCACGACCTTCGGATCCTCGGTCTCGCGCAGCAGCGCGAGCTGGTCGGGATTCCGCAGCAGCGCCAGGGTGCCGAGCGAGATCATGTTGGCGGTGGTCTCGTGGCCCGCGATAAGGATCGCGACGCCCATCATCACGGCCTCGGTGTGCGTCATCTCGCCGGCCTTGATCCGCCCGGCCATCTCCGACAGCACGTCCTCGGCCGGGTCGGTCATCTTCTGCCGCAGCAGGTTGTCGAGGTACCCGGACAGGGCACCGCTGGCCCGCATGGCCTCTTCCGGCGTCGAGTCGTGGCTGATCGTCTTGTTGCTGTTGGTCTGGAAGAACTCGTGATCCGCGTACGGCACGCCGAGCAGCTCGGTGATCACCAGGGTCGGCACCGGCAGCCCGATGGCCGTGACCAGGTCGGCGGGCTTCTCCCCGGCCAGCATCGCGTCGATCAGCTCGTCGATGATCTGCTGGATCCGCGGCCGCAGCTTCTCGATCCGCTTGACCATGAACGGCGGGTTCACCACCCGGCGCAGCCGGGTGTGCTCGGGGGCGTCCGTGTTGGTGATCAGCGGCGGGATGCCCGCCACGGCCGCGGCCCGTCCCGCGGTCATGTGCGGGAAGTTCGGCAGGTGCTCGTCGATGCTGACCCGCGGGTCGGCGAGCAGCAGGCGCTGGTCGGCGTGCCGGGTGATGATCCACGGTGTACTGCCGTCCCAGATCCGCACCTGGGCCACCGGATTCTCGGCGGTCATCGTCAGTAGGGGCTCGGGCGGGGAGAACGGGCAGCCGGAGGCGCGCGGCATCGGGTACCCGGGTACTTCAGCGCTCACCGCTCCGGCGGCGGCCAGGGTGTCAGCCATGGGTCCTCGGTTCCTCGTGGCCCGCCGGCCGAGGCAAAGCCGGTCCGGGCAGCGGCAAAAGCCGATGAACCCATGCAAACAGAGCGTCCTGACGCCACCTGGACATTAACCTGACAGGAACCTGACGTGGCCCACGTCACAGTCCGGCCGCTACGGGCTGGCTACCCAGCCAGTAGCCGAAACCGCGTCGAGTGTGGATCAGCGCCGGCTCGTCGCGGTCGACCTTCTGCCGCAGCCGCGAGACCAGCCGCTCGATCGCGTTGTCGCCCCGGAACTCGCCCCAGAGCTGCCGGGCGAGCTGCTCCTTGGAGAGCACCTGTCCGGCGTGGACCAGCAGGTGCCGCAGCAGCCGGTATTCCGCCGCGGTGAGATCGAGGGGCCGCCGGCCGCGCCAGGCCTGGCACACCATGTCGTCGAGCAGCAGCTCACCGTGGCAGACCACGCCCTCGCGGCGGCCGTGGTTCCGGCCGCGCAGCAGCACGTGCGCCCGGGCCAGGACCTCGGTGATCCGGCACGGCTTGGTGACGTAGTCCTCGATGCCCAGGCCCAGCTCCGGCAGCAGCCGGTCCAGGTGGTCGCAGGTGGTCAGGCACAGCACCGGTGGACGGTCGGCCGGGACGAGCCGGCGGTCACGGGCGAGATCGTCGACGTCGGGGAGGGCGGCGTCGGCGATGATCAGGTCGAAGTGGTGGGTGCGGAGCAGCGCCAGCCCCGCGGCGCCGGTGACCGCGGTCATCACCCAGTAGCCGGCCATCTCCAGGGGCGTGACGAGCAGGTTGAGCAGGTCGGCGTCGGGCACCACGAGGAGGACGTGCTCGCCGTACCGGAGAGCTGCCTTGTCGCCGTACATGCCAGGACCATTCGTCTCGGAGTGCACCAATCTATTCAATCAACTGACTGACATCAATAGTCAGCCGGCCGGGCGGACCGTCTCCAGGGCGGCGACGGCCGCGCCCCGGGCGCCGGCCATGTCCAGATCCGGCACCAGCGCGAACGTGGCCGCGGCCTGCTGCTCGGCCCGCAACTGGGTGTTCTCCCGGACCATGTTGAGGAACCACTGGCGGAAGTGCGGCGCCGCCTCGACCACGCCGCCACCCAGGAAGTACGCCGCCGGGTCGGTGAAGTTGGCCGCGATGGTGAACAGCTTGCCGATCGCCTTGGCCTGCTGACCGAAGACCGCCAGCGCCAGCGGGTCCTCCTTCTCGCCGTACCCGCGCAGCAGCTTGGCCGCCCGCTTGATCGGCTCCCGCGCCAGCGGGTGCCCCGGAAACCGCTTCAACCAGTACGGCAGCAGGTTGTTCTTGATGCCGGTCAGCGAGGCGATGCTCTCCACGTCCCCGGCGAAGCCGCAGTTGCACGCCGGCACCGGCTGGTCGTCCTCCAGCACGCCGTGCAGCGGGATCTGCACGTGGCCCAGCTCGCCCGCCATGCCGGCCGCGCCGCCGACCACCTTGCCCAGCTCGACCACTCCCCCGCCGAGGCCGGTGCCGACGATCGCCGCCACCGACGACTTCTCCATCGCGTCGGCGCCGAAGTGCCGGTGATGGGCGTAGAGCGCGGCCGCGTTCGCGTCGTTGTTGTAGATCACCGGGAGGCCGATGCGTGCCTGCAGGGCGCCGCGGATGTCGAAGCCGTGCCAGGAGACCTGGGAGAAGTTCGTCGAGCCCTTCGACGAGATGACGCCGTCGGCGCTGGCCGGGCCCGGGGTGTCCAGCCCGACCGCGCGCACCAGCGTCAGCGGCGTGCTGGTCAGCGCGAGGATGCCGGTGAACGCCTCGGCGAGCTGCTCGACGGCCGACTCCGGGCCCTCGGTCACCAGGCTCGGATTCTCCACCAGATGATCAACGAGGAACTGGCCCGTCGCGTCCAGGACGGTCGCGTTGTTGCAGGTGCCGCCGTTGTCGAGGCCCACTACAACCCAGGACGCCGGGGTCCGTACCACATCGATCTGATCCACCGCCCGAGCGTACGTCTCGGCGCGCCGGGGCGCGACGGGTGCAACCGGATTGCGGCTGGTGAGCGTCCGGTTGCCGCCGCGACTGCGGCGCGCGAAAACGCCGAAGGGCCTGGCATGACGACCCGCCGCTCCCTTATCCGTGGTGCCGCTGCCGTGGCAGTGACCGCGACCGGGGGCCTCGCCCTCGACGCGGCACTGGCCATGCCCGCCGCTGCCGCGGTGCCGACCGACCTCGTCTCCGCCGACCCGCTCGCGCACCTGCTGCGCCGGGCCACCTTCGGACCCACCCCGGCGGCCCTCGCCGATCTCGCCAAGCTCGGCGTGCCGGCCTGGCTGGACCGCCAGCTCGACCCGCCGAAGATCGACGACCCGGCCCTGGAGGCGCTGCTCACCCGGCTGCCGCTGGCCGGCGCCGACATCGCGACGGTACGCGCCAAGCTGCCCCTGCACTCCTACGACGCGTTCCGCCAACTCGGCCGCGCCGCGGTCGCCCGGGCCATCTGGAGCAACCGGCAGCTGTTCGAGACCACCGCCGATTTCTGGGCCAACCACCTGCACATCGCCGCGCCGTCCAGCGGCGTGTGGGACAGCCGCGGCGACTACGACAAGATGGTGACCCGCAAGTACACCTTCGGGCGCTACGCGGACATGCTCAAGGCCTCGGCCCGGCACCCGGCGATGCTGACGTACCTGGACAACCGGGCGTCGACCAAGGCGCTGCCGAACGAGAACTACGCCCGCGAGCTGATGGAGCTGCACTCCGTCGGCATGATCTACACCGAGGCCGACGTGCAGGCCGCCGCGAAGCTGCTCACCGGCCTGACCGTGACGAGCGCGGGCACGTACACGTACACGGCGGCCAAGCACGCCACCGGCGCCGTACGGATCCTGGGCTTCAGCCACGCGAACGCGACCGCCGAGGGCGGCGAGGCGGCGGCGCTGGCGTTCGTCGACCACCTGGCCCGGCACCCGGCGACGGCGGAGCGGCTGGCCACCAAGCTGTGCCTGCGCTTCGTCGCCGACGAGGCCCCGCCCACCCTGGTGGCGAAGCTCGCGAAGGTGTACCTGGACAACGACACGTCGATCGTGCCGGTGCTGCGGGCGCTGTTCACCTCGCCGGAGTTCGCCGCGTCGATCGGGCAGAAGGTCCGCACGCCGTTCGAGGACCTGGCCGCCGCCGTCCGCGCCCTCGGGCTGGGCCCGGAGGCCGCCGGCGTCAAGGCCCTGGACGCGCTCTACAACCACCTGGTCAACGCCGGGAACGCGCCGTTCCGCTGGAGCCCGCCGAACGGCTACCCGGATGTCGCGGCCGCCTGGGCCTCGCCCTCGGCGTTCCTCATCCGTTGCAACATCCACCTGAACCTCGCGACCGGCTGGTACCCCAGGGAACTCACCCGTCCCGCCGATCTCCTCACGGCACTCGTGCCGGTGCTGCCCACGACGTACGGCGCGCTGGTGGACGCCCTGGCCCGGCGGCTGATCGGCGCCCCGCTGCCGGCCGATCACGTGGCCGCCGTGCTAAGCGTCGCGGACAAGCTGCCGACGAGTCCTCTGACCAGCAAGGAGTCGGTCGCCGGGAGCCTGCCGTACCTGATCGCTCTCGTCCTCGACTCGCCCTCCTTCCAGCTGAGGTGACTCCATGACCGCACGGTCCTGCTGCGACGAGAACAAAAAGCTGCTCACCCGCCGGGGCGTGCTGGGCCGCGGCCTGGCCGCCGGCGCCGCCGGAGCGCTGGCCGGCCTGGTCGGCGAGGGGCTGTCCAGCCGGCTGGCCTTCGCCGCCGGCGGCTACACCGGCGACACCCTGGTCGTGCTCTCGCTGCGCGGCGGCTTCGACGGGCTGTCGGCGATCGCGCCGATCGGCGACACCGACTACTACAAGGCCCGCCCGACGCTTGCCCTGCCGAAGAGCCAGGTGATCGGCGGCAACAGCATGTTCGGCCTGCACCCGGGCCTGGCGCCGCTGCTGCCGATGTGGAAGAACGGCAGCCTGGCCGCGGTGCACGCGGTCGGACAGCCGAGCCCGACCCGCTCACACTTCGCCGCCATGGAGGAGATGGAGCGCGCGGCCGCCGGCACGTCGCTGCGCAGCGGCTGGCTGGACCGGATGCTCGGCATGGCCGGCGCCACCGGCCCGCTGGCGGCGGTCTCGCTGGGCAACGCGATGCCGGCCCGGTTGCTCGGCGGCTCCTTCTCCGACGTGGCGATGACCTCGGTCGACGGCTTCACCCTGGCCGGCGAGAGCGCGAAGCGCCCGATGGCCGCGGCACTGCGCAAGATGTACGAGTCCGCGCCCGGCCCGCTGGCCGGTCCCGCCCGGGCCGCGGACGCGGCCCTGACCGCAACTACCGGGGTACGGAGCACGGCGTACACACCGGCGAACGGCGCTGCCTACCCGGCCACGCCCCTGGGCGACGCCCTCAAGGACGTGGCCCGGCTGATCAAGGCGAAGGCGGGCCTGGCCGCGGCGGCGGTGGACTGCGGCGACTGGGACATGCACGAGGGCCTCGGCACCGCGGTCAAGGGCCAGCGCATGTACGACAACCTGCTCGAGACCTCGAACGCGCTGGCGGCGTTCGCGGCGGACCTGGGCCCGGCCGGCATGGCAACGGTGACCGTGGTGACGATCAGCGAGTTCGGCCGCCGGGTGGCGGAGAACGGCTCCCGCGGCACCGACCACGGCCACGGCAACGCGATGCTGCTGATGGGCGGCGGGGTCCGGGGCGGCACCGTGTACGGCACCTGGCCGGGCCTGGCACCAGGCGCGCTGGTGGCCGGCGACCTGGCGGCGACGACCGACTACCGCGCGGTGATCGGCGAGGTGTTGCAGAAGCGGTGCGGGTTCGGCTCCCTGTCGGACGTCTTCCCGGACGTGGCGCCGGCGTCGTTCGGGTTGGCCGCCGCCCGCGCCCTTGATTGAGGGTTTGGGAGCGCTCCCGTAGCATGCCTGACGCGGCCGTTCAATGTTCCCGAAACAGTGATCCCCGCAAATGCGTCGGCCGCCATCCCCGTCAGGAGAAGCGTATGGCTAGATCGAGAACAACCAATGTCTACCTGGCATTAGTCGGCGTGGCGTCGCTGGCGTCGACGGCGGTTGTCGCGGCGTTGCCTGCCAGCGCCGCCGCCGCGGGCTGTTCGGTGAACTACGCCGTGTCGTCGCAATGGCAGGGTGGGTTCGGTGCCAACGTGTCGATCACCAACCTCGGCGACCCGCTGACCGGCTGGACGCTGACGTGGTCGTTCAGCGCCGGGCAGACGGTGACGCAGGCGTGGAACACGACGTTGACGCAGAGCGGTTCGGCAGTGACCGCGAAGAACGTTGGCTACAACGGTTCGGTCGCGACCAACGGAACCGTGTCGTTCGGCTTCAACGGATCGTGGACCGGCAGCAACCCGGCGCCGACGAGCTTCGCCGTGAACGGTGTGACGTGCACCGGCGGCACCACGCCGACGACACCCCCGACGACGACCCCGACCACCACGCCGCCGCCGACCGGTTCGTGCACCCTTCCGTCGACCTACCGCTGGACGTCCACGGGCTCGCTGGCGGAGCCGAAGGCGGGCTGGGTCTCGCTCAAGGACTTCACCACCGTCCCCTACAACGGCAAGCACCTCGTCTATGCCACGACGCACGACACGGGATCGACCTGGGGCTCGATGAACTTCGGCCTCCTCACCAACTGGTCCGACATGGCCTCGGCCAGCCAGAACGCGATGTCCTCCGGCACCGTCGCGCCCACGCTTTTCTACTTCGCCCCGAAGAGCATCTGGGTGCTTACCTACCAGTGGGGTGCGTCCCCCTTCATGTACAGAACGTCGAGCGACCCCACCAATGCGAATGGATGGTCGGCGGCGCAGTCGCTCTTTACCGGAAGCGTTTCCGACGCCCCTTATGGGCCCATCGACCAGACAGTCATCGGTGACGGCACGAACATGTACCTGTTCTTCGCCGGGGACAATGGCAAGATCTACCGGGCCAGCATGCCCATCGGGAACTTCCCGGGCAGTTTCGGCTCGACCTACACGACGATCATGAGCGACACCACGAACAATCTGTTCGAGGCACCCCAGGTCTACAAGCTCCAGGGCCAGAACCAGTACCTCATGATCGTCGAGGCGATCGGCGCGAACGGGCGCTACTTCCGCTCGTTCACCGCCACCAGCCTCGGCGGCACCTGGACACCGCAGGCCGCAACCGAGAGCAACCCCTTCGCCGGCAAGGTCAACAGCGGCGCCACCTGGACCAACGACATCAGCCACGGCGAGCTGATCCGCACCACCGCCGATCAGAGCATGACCGTGGATCCGTGCAGTCTGCGGCTGCTCTACCAGGGACGTTCCCCCAGTTCCGGCGGCGACTACGGCCTCCTGCCGTACCGGCCGGGTCTGCTGACACTGCAGCGTTAGCGGCGTGGCGGGCTCGGTGCAAAGCCGAGCCCGCCGGGGCCTGACCGCGCGCACTCTGCGCTTGTCGGACGAGGGAGCGGCCGCATCCTCATCGCTTGGCGGACGAGGGCGCGGTCGCGGTCGCGAACACGCGGCGCAGCGAATCGAAGGCGTCCAACGAGCGCCGACCCTCCACCTGCAGAGACCGCACCGCCGCGTCGGCGTCGGCCGCCGCGACCGCCGCTTCCCACATCACTCGCTCGGCCTCGCGCCACTCGGGCTTGTCGTGCACCTCCACGTCCACGAAGCCGGCCTCCGACAGGTCCCGCCGCAGGTTCACCGCGTGGACGCGCGCCGGGACCCGCTCGTCGGCCGGATCGACGGCTTCCCAGCAGGTCAGGGCGAGCCGGCCGCCGGCGGTCAGGAGCCGGCGGAATTCGAGCAGTGCGGCCAGCGGCGGCTCGGCGAACTGCACCGCGTCCACGCACATCAGCCCATCCGCGACGCCCGTGGGCAGGCCCGCCTCGAGCAGGGTCCCGATCCGGAAGTCGGACCGGCCGGCGGGCAGCCGATCCGCGCCGATCGACCTGGCCTGCTCCAGGGCCACCGCGGAGAAGTCCACCCCGACCAGGCGTGCGCCGGCCCGCCGGGCGACCTCGATGCCGTAGCCGCCGCGTCCACAAGCGATGTCGAGCAACAGCCCGTCCGGCGGCAGGCGCAGTTCCTCGGTCACGTCGGCGACGCCCTGCCAGGTCAACGCGCTGGCAAACTGCAGTTCCGGCGGCAGTCCCAGCGTGCGGGCCATGATCGCGTCGCGGGTGGGCGAGACGGCCATGTCCGCATACCACTGGTCGAAGTACGCGGCGTCCCGCGTCGCCGGCCCAACCGGCTTCCCTGATGTCATCGGGACATTGTCCCGGTGGTGGAAGAGATCCTGACGCACACCAGGCGTTTCGATCAGGACACCGGAAACGGCCAGCAGATCGGCCAAGCGAGGTTTGCGGCTCGTGTTTCGTCGCCCCGGCCAGCGGGGCGCCATCCGGAAAGCCTCCGGATCTTTCGCAAATGCTTGTTCGGGTCTCTGCTCCGTCAGCCGAGGTGCCGAGGTGATCACCTCGGTTCCCGATCGACGAGATGGACTACCGGCCCAGGCTGAATGCCCGGCGTGAATTCTGTCGCCGCGGGCGGATTTCCGGAATGTTTCTGAAACTTTTTGACAAATCGACGGGAGTCCACCTACCGTCGCCATCGACGCAGCTCAATACTCGTCGATGCCACCCACCGACCCCGCTTCGGTCCCACCCGCGTGGTGCGCCACCGACACCCCCGCCGGGTCGTGCCGCGCTGCTGGCCTCCCGCCAGCTGTCACGAGGAGGAAGCAAACTCCATGAACGACATCCCCACCACACCAAGGAGGCGCGGCCGCATGCGGCTGCTCCTCGGCGCAGTGTGCGCCGTAGTGCTGGCCGCCGGCGGCACGATGATCGCCGCGCCCAGCGCGTACGCCGAAGCCGACCGGACCGTCAGCTCGAACACCACCGGTACCCACAACGGGTTCTACTTCTCGTTCTGGAAAGACAGTGGCAACGCCAGCATGACGCTGCGCGCCGACGGCCGGTACTCCAGCAGTTGGGGCAGCGGCACCAACAACTGGGTCGGCGGCAAGGGCTGGGCCACCGGCAGCCGGCGGACGGTCAGCTACTCGGGCACCTACAGCCCGAGCGGCAACAGCTACCTCGCCCTGTACGGCTGGACGCGCAACCCGCTCATCGAGTACTACGTCGTGGAGAACTTCGGCACCTACAACCCGAGCAGCGGCGCCACCCGGCTGGGCTCGGTCACCACCGACGGCGGCACCTACGACATCCTGCGCAGCCAACGGGTCAACCAGCCGTCGATCGACGGCATCGCCACGTTCTACCAATACTGGAGCGTCCGCCAGCAGAAGCGCACCGGCGGCACCGTCACCACCGCCAATCACTTCGACGCCTGGGCCCGCGCCGGCCTGAACCTCGGCACCAACCACGCCTACCAGGTCATGGCCACCGAGGGCTACCAGAGCAGCGGCAGCTCCGACATCACCGTCCGGGAAGGCGGCGGCACCCCCACCACCGGCCCGACCGCGAACCCCGGCAACTGCACCGCGACGCTGTCGGCCGGCCAGCAATGGAGCGACCGGTTCAACCTCAACGTCGCGGTCAGCGGCACCAGCACCTGGGTCGTCACCCTGGGCCTGGGCGGCGGCCAGAGCGTGCAGAACAGCTGGAGCGCCGCCGTCAGCGGCACGAGCGGAACCGTCACCGCCAGACCGAACGGCAGCGGCAACAACTTCGGACTGACCATCATGGCCAACGGCAACTGGACCTGGCCGACGATCACCTGCCAAACAGCCTGACCCCGCACCGGGGGCGCGGCCCCCCTGCCCCCCCCGCCACACTCCGGAGGCCCGGCCCGGAGACTGCGGGAGGTGCCCTGGGCTGACGGCGGCGTCGCTCAGCCGGCGTACATTTCGCTGATCAATGACTGCCACGTCATGACCCCGACGATGCCGTCGACGGCCATGGCCGGCTCGTCGTGGTTCTGCAGGAACTGCTGCCAGTCGCGGACCGTGGCCTCGGTTTCCGGTCCGAAGATGCCGTCCACGGCGGGAGCGTTGCTCTCGTCGCCGGACTGGTTGCGGTACTGGAACTCCTCCTGCACGGACCGCACGGCGTCGCCTTCGTCGCCGCGGCGGGCGGTGACCACCAGTGCCTGCCAGGTTTGCGGGCCCACGATGCCGTCCACGGCCAGGTTCTGCTCCTCCTGGTACGCCCGCACCGCGGCGTCCGTCGCGGGCCCGAAGTCGCCGTCCACGGTCACCGCGTGTCCGCGGGCTCGCAGGTGATACTGCAGGCTCGGCACCGGGTGTGCCTTGCGGCCCTTGCGGATCTGCGGCCACGGCTGCAACGCCATTTCGATCATCTCCTCCGCCGGCGGCCGCGCCCAGGCCACCCCTGGTAGTACATCCTCACTCTCGGTGGATGCTCGCCGATCCCTCAGTCGCGGTGCCGACAGCCAGTTGGCACGTGTGGCGAGCCGAGCGGGTGAGAATTGATTCATGGGCGTCGGTATGAAGGTGGGTGTCACCGCCGTCGCGACCGCGGCCATGGCCACTTCGACCCTGCCGTTGTACGGGGTCAGTGCGCTCGGCCCGATTCTCGTCGAGGACCTCGACCTGTCCCGGCCGCAGCTCGGATCGCTGGCTGCGGCGACGATCTGCGCCGCCGCCGTGTTGTCGATGGCGGCCGGACGGCTGATCGACCGGATCGGTGCGCGCAACGGTCTCATCGGTCTCGCCGCCGCGATCGTGGCCGCCTTGTTCGCCGCGTCCCTGGCCGACTCCTACGGGTGGCTGCTCGCCGCGCTGGCGGTCGCCGGTGTCGGGCAGGCATTGGCGAATCCCGCCACGAACGTGCTGATCCGCGACCGGATACCGCCGCCCGGTGACGGCTTGGCCATCGGCTACAAGCAGTCCGGGGTGCAGATTTCCGCCCTGCTGTCCGGGCTGATCCTGCCCTGGGTGGCGGCGGAGCACGGGTGGCAGTGGGCGCTGCGGACGTCTGCGGCCGCCGCCCTGGTGGTGGTCGTCGCGGTGCCGCTGGTTCGGGCGCCCGCCCCGCACGTCCGCTCTGCACGCCGGCGGCCGCTGCCGCCGTGGTTGTTCCGCCTGACGCTCTACTGCTTCGTGCTCGCCACGGCGAACGCGGCCGTCGCCGCCTATCTGCCGCTGTTCGCGGTTCAGGATCTCGGCTTCCGGCCCGGCGTCGGTGGTGCGGTGCTCGCCTGTTTCGGGGCGGCCGGTGTCTTCGGCCGCGTCTGGTGGACGCGGCGGGCGGCGGATGGGCGCGACCGGCCGGCGACGATGCTGACCGGCCTGGCGTGCGCGGCCGCCGGGTGTGCGGTGCCGTTGCTGATGGCTACGCTGCCGCACCTGGAGTTCCTGGTGTGGGTCGGTGCGCTCGGGGTCGGCGGGTCGGCGACCGCCGCGTATGCGGTGGCGATGCTCGACGTCGTCCGCAACGCCGGTAACGACACGGGCCGGGCGTCCGGCCTGGTGTCGGTCGGCTTCTTTCTCGGTTTCGCGGCCGGACCGGTCCCTTTCGGGTTGCTGACCGGCCATGCCGGATATCGGGCCGGTTGGCTCGCGGTGGTCGCCACGCTCGTCCTCGCCGCGGCGGCGGGCATGCCCTTCCGCCGCGCGCCCGCGCCCGCCGCCGGCTGACTACGACCGCGGATACGAGACGGCGGCGGTCCCCCCAAGGGCCGCCGCCGTCTCTCCCCTATCACCCGTCGCGCGGTTTACCCTCAGCGGGTGGCACCGGCGCGGCGCTTGCTCCAGACGTCGAAGGCGACCGCGGCGAGCAGGACCCCGCCCTTGACCAGCATCACCGTTTCGCTCTGGGCACCGATCAGCGACATGCCGTTGTTGAGGACACCCATGATCAGGCCACCGGTGATGGCGCCGACCACCTTGCCGACACCACCCTGGACCGCCGCGCCGCCGATGAAGGCCGCCGCGATCGCGTCCAGTTCGGCGTTCGTGCCCGCGGTCGGATTACCCTGGCCGAGGCGCCCGGCGAAGACGATGCCGGCGACGGCAGCGAGCACGCCCATGTTGACGAAGAGCCAGAAGGTCACCGACTTGACCTTGACGCCGGAGAGCGTGGCGGCCTGCAGGTTGCCGCCGACCGCATAGATCTGCCGGCCGAACACCGAGCGGTTGGCCAGAACGGAGTAGACGAGCACCAGCCCGGCGAGCAGCAACAGCACCCAGGGCAGGTTCTTGGACCGGGCCAGCTGCACGACGATGAACATGACCACCACGGCGGCCACCGCGATCTTCGCGACGAACTGCCACAGCGGCTCGACGACCTGGCCGTACTTGAGGCGCCCGGACCGGCTACGCCACTGCGCCAGCGCCAGCAGCCCGACCGCGACGACGCCGACGAGGAGACTGAACAGATCGGCCCCGCCCAGTGCGCCGAGGCCGATGTTGCCCAGATAGCCCTCGGTGAAGCCGTTGGCCAGGGTCTGCACCTCGTTCGGAATCGGGCCGACTCGCTGGTTGTCGAGCACCATGTAGTTGACCGCGCGGAACAGCAGCATGCCGGCCAGCGTGACGATGAACGCCGGGATGCCGAAGTAGGCGACCCAGAAGCCCTGCCACGCCCCGATGAGCCCGCCGACGATCAGGGTGATCAGCAGGGCCAGGGGCCACGGCACGTCGTGGTTGACCGTCAGCACCGCGGCGACCGCGCCCGTCGTCGCCACCACCGAGCCGACCGACAGGTCGATGTGCCCGGCGATGATGACCAGGATCATGCCGATCGCCAGGATGAGGATGTACGAGTTCTGCACCACGATGTTGCTGATGTTCTGCGGCGCGAGCAGATCACCGTCCGTCAGGATGGTGAACAGCACCACGATCACCGCGAACGCGATGTAGATGCCGCTCTGCCGCAGATTGATGGTGAACCGGCGGGGAGACTGGCCGACCGGAGGCAGCCCGGCGGCCGCGGATCCGTCGAGAGCGAGGTCGGCGTTGGTTGGGGCGACGCTCATCGCGGCTACTCCGTTCCTCTGGTCATGAGTGCCATCAGGCCCTCTTGGGTGGCGTCGGCGCGCGGAACCTCGCCGGTGATCCGGCCGGCCGACAGGGTATAGATACGATCACAGAGCCCGAGCAGCTCAGGGAGTTCCGAGGAGATCACCAGGACTGACTTGCCTTCATCGGCGAGCTGATTGATGATCGTGTAGATCTCGTACTTGGCGCCGACGTCGATGCCCCGGGTCGGCTCGTCGAGAATGAGCACCTCCGGGTCGCTGAAGATCCACTTGGACAGGACGACCTTCTGCTGATTGCCGCCGGAGAGCTTGCCGGTGATGCTGAGCACGCTCGGCGCCTTGATGTTCATGCTCTTGCGGAAGCCGTCGGCGACCTTGTATTCCTCGTTCTCGTCCACGATGCCGCCGCGGCCGGCGAGCTTACCGAGGGAGGCGGCCGAGATGTTGCGCTTGATGTCCTCGATGAGGTTCAGGCCGTACCGCTTGCGGTCCTCGGTCGCGTAGGCGATGCCGTGCTTGATGGCCTCCTGCACCGAGCGGAGCCGGATCTCCTGGCCGTCCTTGATGATGCGACCGGAGATGTCGACCCCCCAGGACCGGCCGAAGACGCTCATCGCCAGCTCGGTGCGGCCCGCGCCCATCAGGCCGGCCAGGCCGACGATCTCGCCGCGGTGCAGCGTGAGGTTCGCGCGGTTGACCACCACCCGGCCGTGCTGAGTGGGGCTGTGCACCGTCCAGTCCTCGATCCGCAGGATCTCCTCGCCGACGTTCGACTCGTGCGGCGGGAACCGGTGGTCCAGGTCGCGGCCGACCATGCCGGAAATGATCTTGTCCTCGGTGACCTCGTCGGTCGCCAGGTCGAGGGTGCTGATGGTCCGCCCGTCGCGCAGGATCGTCACCCGGTCGGCGACGGCCATGACCTCGTTGAGCTTGTGCGAGATGATCACACTGGTGATGCCCTCGTCGCGCAGCCCGCGGATGAGGTCGAGCAGGTGGGTCGAGTCGTCGTCGTTGAGCGCGGCCGTCGGCTCGTCCAGGATGAGCAGGCGGACCTGCTTGGACAGCGACTTGGCGATCTCCACGAGCTGCTGCTTGCCGACCCCGAGTTCGATGATCGGGGTGGTCGGGTTCTCGTTCAGGCCCACCCGGCGCAGCAGCTGCGCGGCCGCGTGATTGGTGGCGTTCCAGTCGATGAACCCGCGCTTGGCCTGCTCGTTGCCCAGGAAGATGTTCTCCGCGATGGACAGCTGCGGTGCCAGCGCCAGCTCCTGGTGGATGATGACGATGCCGCGGTGCTCACTGTCGCGGATCCCGGCGAAGCGGCAGGGCTCCCCCTCGAAGGTGATCTCCCCGGTGTACGAGCCGTGCGGGTAGACGCCGGAAAGCACCTTCATCAGCGTCGACTTGCCGGCGCCGTTCTCGCCGCAGATGGCGTGGATCTCGCCGCGGCGTACCGTCAGGTTGACGTCCTCGAGCGCCTTGACCCCGGGAAACGTCTTGGTGATGTCCTGCATCCGCAGGATCGTCTCGGTCATGCTTACTCCATCAAGGGGTCGAGCGGGCAGATGCCCGAAAGGCGGCGGTCCCCCGCCCGAAGGCGGGGGACCGCCCGTCCTCACTGCAGGTCCGACTCCTTGTAGTAGCCGGTGTCCACCAGCTCCTTCTTGTAGTTGCTCTTGTAGATGATCACGGACTCGAGCAGCTGGGACGGCACCACCTTGACGCCGTTGTCGTAGTCCTTGGTGTTGTTGGTCTGCGGGGTCTGGCCCTTGAGCACCGCGTCGGCCATGTCGACGGTGGTCTTGGCGAGCTCGCGGGTGTCCTTGTAGATGGTGGCGAACTGCTCACCGGCGATGATCGACTTGACCGAGGCCTTCTCGGCGTCCTGACCGGAGACGATCGGGTACGCCTGGCCGCCGGTGCCGTAGCCATTGCTCTTCAGCGCGGCCAGGATGCCGATGGACAGGCCGTCGTACGGCGAGAGCACGCCCTGCACCTTGGTGCCGCCCTTGTACGTCGAGGTCAGCAGGTCCTCCATGCGAGCCTGCGCGGTCTCGGCCTTCCACTGCAGGATGGCGACCGTCTTGAACTCGGTCTGACCGCTCTTGACCACCAGGGTCTTCTTGTCGATGTACGGCTGCAGGATCGACATCGCGCCGTTGAAGAAGAAGGTGGCGTTGTTGTCGTCCGGCGAGCCGGCGAACAGCTCGATGTTGAACGGCCCCTTGGCGTCGCCGGGCGTGCCGTCCTCCTTGAGCAGCTTCAGGCCGACCAGCAGCGAGGTCGCCTGCTGGACACCGACCTTGAAGTTGTCGAAGGTGGCGTAGTAGTCCACGTTCGGGCTGTTGCGGATGAGCCGGTCGTAAGCGAGCACCGGGATGTTGTTGTCCTTGGCGGTCTGCAGCTGCGAGGTCAGCGCGGTGCCGTCGATGGAGGCGATGATCAGCAGCTTGGCGCCGCGGGTGATCTGGTTCTCGAGCTGGCTGACCTGGGTCGGGATCTGGTCCTCGGCGTACTGCAGGTCGACCTTGTAGCCCTTGGCCTCGAGCTGCTTCTTGAGGTTGTCTCCGTCGCTGATCCACCGCTCGGAAGAACGCGTCGGCATGGTCACGCCGATCAGCGCGCCGGTGCTGTCCGCCGCACCGGAGGACTGCGCGTCGACCGTCTTCTCACTGGAACCACAGGCAGCCATGGCCGCCATCAGCGTCATGGCCGTGGCCACTGACGCAAGTCGGGTCAACTTCATCGTTCTCTCCTTGCGATGTGGGTCGTCATAAAGCGCGCACGACGTGGGAAACTTTCTCGCACGTACGCTCAGAAGTAAACAATCCTGAACACGGTTGTTAGCGGTGCGTTACAAAGGCGAGCCGTGCCGGCCCTACCTTGCGAACTGGCGGTAGTAGGCCTGGTTCCAGCGGACCCGGTCGGTGAAGTCGTGCACGGTCGTATTCTCGTCGATCATGAGCAACTCTGTGTGCAACATCGTGGCGAAGTCACGCAGCGGCTCCGCACCGACGGCCTGGGTGAGCACGGTGTGGTGCGGCCCGCCCGCGGTCAGCCAGGACTCGGCCGAGGTGGCCAGCGTCGGCGCCGGCTTCCACACGGCACGCGCCACCGGCAGCTTGGGCAGCGGCTCGTCCGGCGCGGTCACCTCGATGGCGTTGGCCACCAGCCGGAACCGGTCGCCGAGGTCGGCCATGCCGATCACCACGCCCGGGCCGGGGACGGCGTCGAAGACCAGGCGTACGGGGTCCTCGCGGCCGCCGATGCCCAGCGGGTGGATCTCGCAGGACGGCCGGTCGGCGGCGATGCTCGGGCAGACCTCGAGCATGTGCGCGCCGAGGATCTTCTGCTCGCCCGGGCCGAAGTGGTAGGTGTAGTCCTCCATGAAGGACGTGCCGCGGCCGGTGCCCGTACCCATGGCCTTCACGGCCGCGAGCAGCGCGGAGGTCTTCCAGTCGCCCTCGCCGCCGAAGCCGTAGCCGTCGGCCATCAGCCGCTGCACGGCCAGGCCGGGCAGCTGGCGCAGGCCGCCGAGGTCCTCGAAGTTGGTGGTGAAGGCGCCGAAGCCGCCCTCGGTCAGGAACTGCCGCATGCCGGCCTCGATCCGCGCCGCGTACCGCAGCGACTCGTGCCGGTCACCCCCGCGGGCCAGCTGCGGGTCCAGCGTGTACGCGTCCGCGTACTCCGCCGCCAGCGCGTCGACCTCGCCGTCCGGGACCGCGTCGACCACCGCGACCAGGTCGTTCACGCCGTACGTGTTGACCGAGACGCCGAAGCGCAGCTCGGCCTCGACCTTGTCGCCCTCGGTGACGGCCACGTCGCGCATGTTGTCGCCGAAGCGCGCGAGCCGCAGGGTGCGCAGGCGCTGCACGCCCGCCGCGGCCCGGACCCAGCCGTCGATCCGCGTCACCACCGATGGGTCGGAGGCGTGCCCGGCGACGGTCTTGCGGGCCACGCCGATCCGGGTCTGGATGTAGCCGAACTCCCGGTCGCCGTGCGCGGCCTGGTTGAGGTTCATGAAGTCCATGTCGATGGACCCCCAGGGCAGCGCCTGGTTCAGCTGCGTGTGCAGGTGCAGCAGCGGCTTGCGCAGCGCGTCCAGCCCGGTGATCCACATCTTGGCCGGCGAGAACGTGTGCATCCAGGCGATCACGCCGAGGCACGCCGGGTCGGCGTTGGCCTCGAGCATGACCGTACGGATCGCCGAGCTGTCGGTGAGCACCGGCTTGCTGATGATCTCGGCGGAGATCCCCCCGGTCGAGGTCAGCAGCTGCTGGATCTGCTGCGACTGGGAGGCGACCTGGTCCAGGGTCTCGGGCCCGTAAAGGTGCTGGCTGCCGGTGAGGAACCAGATCTGGGGCTTCATCGGGTGGACTCCTGTCCGTAGACGTGCTGGTAGCGGTGGTGGCGGGAACCGGCGCGGATCACTGCGTCGCCCGGCGCTGGATGGCCCGCAGGTTGCGCATGACCTTGTTGGCGCCCCGGCCGAAGTAGTCGTGCAGCTTGGTGTATTCGGCGAAGAGCTCGTCGTAGACCGCCGCCGCTTCCGGGTCGGGCTCGTACACCGCGGTCTGCTTGGCCCCCATCGCGGCCGCGGCGGCCCGCACATCGGGGTACGCGCCCGCGGCGGCCGCCGCGTGGATGGCCGAGCCGAGCGCCGGGCCCTGCTCGGAGCCGATCACCGACAACGGCATCCGCAGCACGTCGGAGTAGATCTGCATGAGCAGCGAGTTCTTCATCAGGCCGCCCGCGACGATGAACTCGCTGACCGGCACGCCCGCGGCGGTGAAGGTCTCGACGATCGTCCGGGTGCCGAAGGCGGTCGCCTCGATCAGCGCGCGGTAGACGTCCTCGGGCCGCGTCGCCAGTGTCTCGCCGACCAGCAGGCCGGACAGCTCGTGGTCGACCAGCACCGAGCGGTTGCCACTGTGCCAGTCGAGGGCGATCAGGCCATGCGCGCCCGGCCGCTGCCGGCGGGCCAGCTCGGTGAGGTGCTCGTGGGTGAACTCGGGGGCGAGATCGCGCAGGTAGTGGGCGAAGATGTCGCCGACCCCGCTCTGCCCGGCCTCGTAGCCCCACAGGCCGGCGACGATGCCGCCGTCGACCACGCCGCACATCCCGGGCACCTCGGCGATCTCGGCGCCGTTCATCACGTGGCAGGTCGAGGTGCCCATGATCGCGACCAGCTGGCCGGGGTCGAGCGCCTGGGCGGCGGCCGAGGTGACGTGCGCGTCGACGTTGCCGACCGCGACCGCGATGCCCTCGGGCAGCCCGGTCCAGGCGGCGGCCGCGGCGCTGAGCGTGCCGGCGGCCGCGCCGAGCTGGCCGATCGGCTGGTCCAGCTTGTCGGCGACGAAGCCGGCGAAGGCGGGGTTGAGCTCGGCGAGGAACTCCGGCGCCGGGTAGTGCCCGTCCTGGCGGATGCCCTTGTAACCGGCGGTGCAGGCGTTGCGGACGTACGCGCCGGTGAGCTGCCAGATGATCCAGTCGGCGGCCTCGACCCAGCGGTCCATCCGGGCGTACAGCTCGGGGTCCTCCTCCAGCAGCTGCAGGCCCTTGGCGAACTCCCACTCCGAGGAGATCAGCCCGCCGTAGCGGGGCAGCCAGGCCTCGCCGCGCTTGGCGGCGAGCTGGTTGATCCGGTCGGCGTGCGGCTGGGCGGCGTGGTGGCGCCAGAGTTTGACGTACGCGTGCGGCCGGCCCGCGAGGCCCTCGACCTCGCTCAGCGGCGTGCCGTCGGCCAGCGTCGGCACCATCGTGCAGGCGGTGAAGTCGGTGCCGATGCCGACGACCTGCGCGGCGTCGACGCCGGCGGCGCGCACCGCGGCGGGCACGGCCCGCTGGAGCACCTCGATGTAGTCACCGGGCACCTGCAGGGCCCAGTCGTGACCGAGCGGGGTGCCGTCGGGCAGGGCCTCGGTGAGCACGGCGTGCGGGTATTCGTGGACGGCCGAGCCGAGCTCGGCGCCGTCGGACACGCGCACGACGACAGCCCTGCCGGAGAGGGTGCCGAAGTCGACGCCGATCACAAAGGTCTCGGACGGAGCGACGGGCATGACTGACTACCTCCGGGAAGTGTCACAGGGCACACGCCAGGCGGCGTGGAATCGAGTGTGAGCGCTAACATTTCCGATGTCAACGGGTGACCGGTTACAACGCGGCAACCTACAGGAAACCGGTTTAAGCAGGCGGAGCCACGCTGGCGCGCTCGACCAGCCGCGGCGCGATGACGACCCGGTTGGGCGGCGTCTCGGGGTCGGTGATCTGAGCCAGCAGCAGGTCAAGGCCCGCCTGGGCGACCGCGTTGAAGGAGGGCCGCACGGTGGTCAGCGGCGGGATGAAGTACGCGGCCTCCGGCACGTCGTCGAAACCGATCACGCTGACGTCGTGCGGCACCCGGCGGCCGTGCTCACTGAACGCGCGCAGCAGGCCGAGCGCCTGGTGGTCGTTGGCGGCGAAGACCGCGGTGACCTCGGGCATCCGGGCCAGCATCCGGCCGGCGTCGTAACCCGAGGCGGCCGACCAGTCGGCGTTCACCAGCGGCGGCACCTCGGCGCCGGCCTCTTCCAGGGCGGCGCGCCAGCCCTCGATGCGCCAGGCCGCGTCGTACCACTCCGGCGGGCCGGAGATGTGCCATACCGTACGGTGCCCGGCGGCTAGCAGGTGCCGGGTGGCGGCGCGCGCACCGGCGGCCTGGTCCACCGTCACCAACGTGTGTGTCCGTTGCGGATCGCCGTCGATGGTCACCAGCGGCACCCCGGCGGGCATCCCCTCCAGGGCGTCGTCGGCGGACTTCACCGGCGCGATCACCACCAGCCCGGCGACCCGCTGATCCAGGTGCCGCTCGACGGCGCCGGCGATCGACTCCCGGTCCAGCCGGCCCACGCTGCCGACGCTGACCGCGAAGCCCGCCTCGGCCGCGGCCTGCTCGAACGCGGCCAGCAGCGAGGCCGGGCCGTAGAGCGTGCTGTTCTGCGCGACGATCCCGATCAGCTGGGAGCGGCCGGTGACCAGCGCCCGGGCCGCGCGGTTGGGCCGGTAGCCCAGCTCGGCGATGGCGGCGCGGACCCGCAGCCGGGTCTGTTCGCGTACATTGGGGTGGTCGTTGAGCACCCGCGAGACGGTCTGGTGCGAGACGCCGGCCAGCCGGGCGACGTCGGTCATGGCGGGGCTGCGCGCCGCGTGCACGTCCATCGCCGCACCTCGTCCTGTCACGGGCCACCATCCGGCGGGCCCCCTGGCCGGCCTGGATACACGGTTTGTCCCGGAGTATGGGCCCGATCGTCATTGTTAGCGATAACAAGACCCTCGTCAACCGCCCGTGCGCCCGATCAGGCCGATACCCGTACGCTCGGCGATGATGGAAGCGACACCGGTTTCCCCGCCGCCCGGCAGCCATGTCGTGCCCGGCCCCCGCCGCGACAACGGCTTCTTCTCGCTGCGCGCACCCGCACCGTCCCGCACCGAACGCTACGAGCTCGGCCGCTCCCTGCGCGAGCGTTCACCGCGCTCCGATCTCGCGCACTGGGCCCCGGCGGCGGACCGCGCCGACCCCGTCCAGCAGATCGTCGAGGCGCACGAGGGCCGGCTCCCCTGGCTCGTGCCGGTCCGCGTCGGCCGGATGATCGCCTCGCCGTACGCGTTCCTGCGCGGCTCGGCCAACATCATGGCCGACGACTTCGCGGCCCTGCCGAACACCGGCATCACGCCGGTGATCTGCGGCGACGCCCACCTCGGCAACTTCGGCTTCTACGCCTCCCCCGAACGAGAACTGGTCTTCGACCTCAACGACTTCGACGAGGCGCACCCGGGCGCCTGGGAATGGGACCTGCGCCGGCTGGTGACCAGCGTCTGGGTGGCCGGGCGGCAGAACGGCTTCCGCGAGCACGCCTGTGCCGACGCGGTGCGGCACTGCGTCGAGGAATACCGCGAGCAGATCGGGCACCTCGCCGAGATGCCGCTGCTGGCTCGCTCCTTCGACGTCCTCGACGTGGAGGACCTGCGCAAGGCGGCCACCAAGGAGGGTCTCCGCGACGAGATCGAACGGGCCGCCCGCCGGGCCCGCCGACGCACCAGCGACCGGGCGCTGCCCCGCTTCACCGAGCAGCGCGACGGCACCGTACGGCTGGTCCAGGAACCGCCGCTGATCACCCGGCCCAGCGAGCGGGAGATCGGCTACCTGTCCGCCGCGCTGGACGGCTACCTCAACACGTTGCCGCCGCACTGGGCGCGCATCCTGGCCGGCTACCGGATCGTCGACATCGCGCACAAGGTGGTCGGGGTCGGCTCGGTCGGGCTGCGGGCGTACGTCGCGCTGTGCGAGGGCAGCAGCCCGGACGACGTGGTGTTCCTGCAGCTCAAGCAGGCCCGCCGGTCGGTCATCGCGAAACATCAGCACGGTTCGGTCGCCTGGCACCGGCACCAGGGCCAGCGCGTGGTCGAATACCAGCAGGCCCTGCAGACCGTCAGCGATCCCCTGCTCGGCTGGGCCACGGTCGGCGACCAGCAGTTCTACGTGCGCCAGTTCCGCGACATGAAGGGCGCGATCCTGGTCGAGGACATCAACGCGGGCGCGCTGGCCGACTACGCCGGCATCTGCGGCTACCTGCTCGCCAAGAGCCACGCCCGGACCAGCGGCGCGTCCATGATCGCCGGCTACATCGGCGGCAGCGACAAGCTCGACGACATGCTCAGCACGTTCGCACGGGCCTACGCCGACCAGGTCGAGAGCGACCACCAACGCCTGGTCGCCGCGGTGCGCCAGGGTCACCTACCAGCGGAGAACGCATGAGCGGCGCCTTGTTCCTGTCTGCACCGGCCGTCCATGACTTCTGGGCGGAGCGCGCATGAGCGGCGCGCTGTCCTTGTCCGCTCCGGCCGTCCTGGGTTTCTGGACCGAGCGCCATCTCTGCACGCTGACCACGCTGCGCGCCGACGGCTCCCCGCACGTCGTGCCGGTGGGCGCCACCGTCGACCCGGCGGCGGGCCTGCTGCGGGTGATCGCGTCCGGCGGCTCCGCGAAGGTCCGGCAGGTCCGCGCGGGCGGCGACCGGGTGGCGATCTGCCAGGTCGACGGCCCACGCTGGTGCACCATCGAGGGCCGGGCCGTGGTCCGCGACGACCCGGAGTCGGTCGCCGAGGCCGAACGCCGGTACGCCGAGCGCTACCGCCGGCCGCGGCCGAACCCGCAGCGGGTGGTCATCGAGGTGACGATCGCCCGGGTGCTCGGCTCGGCCAGCCTGGGCGCCACTGCCGGCTCGTAGGCTCCCGCTGGCGCGCCGTCGATATTCTCCGTGATCGTGAACCTGGGGTGGTCCGACGGCGGATACAGCGAGCTGCGCGCGGCGGATGCCGACCGCGCAGAGGTCCGGCGGTTGCTCGATGTCGCCCGGGACGAGGGGCGGCTCGACGAGGCCGAGTTCGACCGGCGGTCCGGCGCGGTGCGGGCCGCGAAGACCCGGGGTGACCTCGTACGCGTGACGACGGACCTGCCCGAACGCAAAGGCGTGCGGGAGTGGATCGACGGGATGCGGGTGCGTGGCACGGATCGCGAGGACGCCCGCCGCTGGCTCGCCGAGGCGGCGGCGCAGGACCGGCTGGGCGACCAGGAACACGAGCGGCGGCTGGTCGCGCTGTCCCAGGTGGCGAGGTACGCCGAGCTCACGATCGTGCTCGACGGGGTGCCCGGCCGGCCGGGCACGGCAAGGTCGAACGTGCTCGCCGGTGCCACCGACCGGGAGTCGGCGCTGGCGACGCTCGCCGAGGCGGTGGCCGATGGGCGGGTGCGGCCGGTCGAAGCGCCCGCGCTGGAGGCCGACATCCGGCAGGCACGCCGGGTCGGCGACCTCGATGCCCTGCTGGCGCCGTTGCCGGAACGGGCCGGCGCCCGGGAACGGCAGGACGTCGTCGAGGCGCTGGCGACCGCACACCGGGACGGCCAGCTGGACGTCGCCGAGTACGCCGCACGGGCCGGTCAGGCGCGGGAGGCGGTCCTCAACGCCGAACTGGCGCCGCTGGTGGCGGAGCTGCGGGGCGACGCGCGGCGGCTGACGGACGCGGACCGGCAGTCGGTCGCCGACACGCTCAAGCGCGCCCTCGAGGAGGGCCGGCTGGACCTGGCGGAGTTCGACGAACGGGTCCGGGTCGCGCACGCGGCCACGACCGTCGCCGACGTCGCCCCGCTGGTGGCCGACCTGGTGAGCCCGCCACGGCCCGCGAGCAGACACTGGTGGGACGCCGTCTTCGACGCCGCGGTGGTCAACTCCGCGCTGGTCACGGCGCCGCGCCGCGGGCTGCTCAAGCTGATCTGGTACGCGGCGACGTCGGCCACCCTGCTGACCTACGCGTACCTCGTGACCTGGAACTACCTCGTGACGCTGGTGGCATTGTGGCTGCCCCTGTGGGGGCTGCTGGCGCTCGAAGGCTTCGTGGTCGAGCTGCTCGCGGGCCGGGTGTGGAGTCGCGAGCAGGCGATCATCGACGGGCTGCGCGCGGATCTCGACCGGCTCCGGGCGAAACAGCCCGACATCACGGCGATCACGCTCGAGTATCCGGCCAAGGAGAACGTCCGCGACGACGACGGGGATCGGCGGGAGAAGACCCGCCGGAGCGTGGCGCAGATCAGGGTCGAGTTCGACAGAACCAAGCCGAACAGGAAGCTCGCCGCGCAGTTCCGTGACGAGATCACCAGGCTGCTCTGGCGCAGCCGGCTCTACCCGCTCCACAAGATCTGGCTGGGCGAACCCGGCACGACGAGCACCCTCGGCACGGTGAAGTCGAACGGGCCCGAGGCGGAGAAGCTGCGACACCGCCACGGTCCACGCCCGTACGGGCCGTTCCCAGAACAGAGTTCGTAGGCATCGACACCGGCGCCGGTTGAGTACGCGCACCCATCCGCGCGGGTCGCCGGCCCGGCAGGGTTTCCGGCATGACCTCCACCATCCTGCCCGGCACCTCCGCCGCCGCGCTGGCGGCCGCGACCCCGCCCAGCCGGGACCGCTACGTCGACCTGCTGCGGGTCGCCTCGCTCGGCGCGGTGATCGCCGGGCACTGGCTGATGGCCGTACCGGTGCCCGGCGCCGACGGCGGCACCCGCGTCACCAACGTGCTGGCCCTGGTGCCCGAGCTGCGCCCGGCGACCTGGCTGCTCCAGGTGATGCCGGTGTTCTTCCTGGTCGGCGGGTTCGCGCACGCGACCGCGCTGACCTCGATCCGGCGCCGGGGCGGCGGCTACGCGGACTTCACCCGCTCCCGCACCGCCCGGCTGCTGCGGCCGGCGGCGGTGTTCCTCGCGGTGTGGCTGGCGCTGGCCCTGGGCGCGGCGCTGGGCGGCCAGGACCACGGCCTGATCCGGGTGGCGCTGCGCACGGTGGTGCAACCACTGTGGTTCCTCGGTGTCTACCTGGGACTGGTCGCGCTGGCCCCGGTGATGTGGCGGCTGCACCGGCGCTTCGGAGCACGGGTGCCGGTGGCGCTGCTCGCCGTGGCGGCCGGCGTGGACGTGCTGCGCTTCGCCGGGCATCCTCGGGTGGCGGTGCTGAACCTGCTGGTCGTCTGGGCCGGCGTGCATCAACTCGGCTTCCTCTACGCCGACGGAACGCTGCAGCGGGGCGGCCGGCGGCTCGCCCTGCTGTTGGCCGGCGGCGGGCTGGGCGCGATGCTGCTGCTCACCACGGTGGGGCCGTACCCGGTGTCGATGGTCGGCGTGCCCGGCGAAGAGATAAGCAACATGTCCCCGCCGACGGTGGCGCTGGCGGCACACTCGGTGTGGCTGATCGGCTTGGTCCTGCTGCTGCGGGCGCCGGCCACCCGGCTGCTGAGCCGGGCCCGGGTATGGCGGGCCGTGGTGGCGGCGAACGGCCTGGCCATGACGGCATTCCTGTGGCACCTGAGCGCGGCCTTCGTCGTGCTGGCGGCGCTCGGCGGCCGGCCCGGCGCGGCGCCGGGCACGGCCGGCTGGTGGGCGACCCGGCCGCTGTGGCTGGGCGCGGCCGCGCTGGTCACGGCGATCCTGGTGCTGACGTTCCGCCGGTTCGACACGCACCGGCCGGCCGCGATCGTCCCGGGATCGGCCGGGCGGGCCGCTGTCGGGGCGGCGATGTGCACGTTGGGCGTGCTCGGGATCTCGTCGGTGGGCTTCGGCGGGCTGCTCGAGGGGCGCACGGCCACGCTGCTGGTCCTGCCGGTCACCGCGCCGCTCGCGCTGGCGCTGCTGGTGCTCGGCGCAGGCCTGCTGCGAGCGGCCCCGCAGAGCGGGGGACGCGGGTAGCACTCAGCCGCTCCCCTCCCCAGACGCGGGTAGCTTTCAGCGACCCCGCTGAGCGTGGGACACGGGTAGCTCACAGCCGCTCCCCTCACCGCCGGTAGCTCTCAGCGGCTCCGCCGAGCGTGGGGCGCGGGTAGTTTTCAGGGGTGAGCAATCCTGATGCGGCGGTGTCCCCGGCCGGGGTGGAGATCATCGAGGGTGCCCCCGTCGCGCTGGGCGGACCGCGCGGGCTCGAGGTGACCCGCACCCTGCCCAGCAAGCACCGGCGGATGGTCGGGGCGTGGTGTTTCCTCGACGCCTACGGGCCGCATCGGCTCGACGGCTCGCCCGGGATGCGCGTCGGCCCGCACCCGCACATCGGCCTGCAGACCGTGAGCTGGCTGGTCGCCGGGGAGATCCTGCACCGGGACAGCCTGGGCAGCCTGCAGGAGATCCGGCCCGGGCAGCTCAACCTGATGACGGCCGGCCGCGGCATCTCCCACTCGGAGGAGACCCCGGCGACGCACAGCGACGTGCTGCAGGGCATCCAGCTCTGGGTGGCCCTGCCGGACGCGGACCGCAACGTGCCACCGAGCTTCGCCCAGCACGCGCGGCTGCCGGTGGTCACCGACGGCGGCCTCACCGCGACCGTCCTCATGGGCGAGCTGGCCGGGGCGCTCTCGCCCGCCCGCTGCCACACCCCGCTGCTGGGAGCGGAGATCACCCTGGCGGCCGGCAGCCGGGCCGCACTGCCACTGCAACCCGACTTCGAGTACGCGGTGCTGGTCATCGACGGCGATGCCACCGTGGCGGACGTCCCCATCCGGCCGGGACCGCTGCTCTACCTCGGCGCGGGCCGCTCCGAGCTGAGGCTGGAGGCCGGGCCGGACACCCGGCTGATGCTGCTGGGCGGCGAGCCGTTCGAGGAGCGGATCGTGATGTGGTGGAACTTCGTGGGCCGCGACCACGAAGAGATCGTGGCGGCCCGGCAGGCATGGGAGGACCGCGCGAGCGGCGGGCCCTTCGGCACGGTCCGCGGCTACGACGGCCCGGACATCCCGGCCCCGCCGATGCCCATCACCCGACTGGTGGCCCGCGGCCGCACCCGCTGACCTGCTTGCCGACGGCCCGCACCCCACCGAAGATCCTTTTTGGGCAGTCGCACAATCTCGCTTGACGGTGGTCGCGGGCGGGCGGATCGTCAAGGAGGTGAACATGCATGCGGGCTGAAGGAGTCACCGTGAGCCTGCTCGACGTGGGGAAACTCGCCCTCATCACCGTCACGCCGACCCTGATCGGCGCCGCCGTCGTCTACACGCCCCGCTGGTGGGCCGCCGTGTCCCGGGCCTGGGCCGGCCGGATCCCCGAGGAGCCGCAACCGCTCGGACCGCCGATCGAGCAGCTCGCCGCCGACCTGCGCCGCCTGCTGCGCCTGCACGAGGAACTGACCCGCTCGGCGCACATCGCGATGCTGGCCCACCGGCTCTGGGCCGTCGAGGCCGCGATCGGAGCGCGAGCCGTGGAGGCGGCGCGGGCGCTCGGCGTGCCGCACCGCACGCCCGAGCAGTTCGAGATGCTGACCCGGGCGGAGTTGCGGCAGTTGCTGCACGAGTTGGCCCAGGCCGGACTGGTGCTGCCGGCTCCGGTCGCCCCGTTCACCAAGAGCGGCCGACTCTGAGCGAACGTCCGATCCGGTTAAATCGCCTTTATCCGAAAGACTCAGGTCGCCGTTCTCGTGGGGCGTGGGTGGTCGGCGGTTGATGAGGGTTTGCGGGTGCGCGGGCGGATGGCGATCTTGATGATTTCGGGTCGGGTCGGCCACACATGCGCGTCTCAAGGTCCGCAGCATGTGGTGGGCGTTGGGCTGGGGTTGCCGGCGGTGCGGTAGCAACCGCGGCCGTTGGGCTGGGGTTACTGGCGGTGCGGTAGCAACCGCCGCCGTTGGGCTGGGGTTGCCGGCGATGCGGCAGCAGCCGCGGCCGTTGGACCTTGGTGCGCAGCGGTCTGCTCCACACCCGCGCGCATCAAGGTCGCGGGGTTCGGCGGCGTTATGGGGTGTTATGTGAGGTTACCGTCCGGGGTGTGGGACAAGATGCCCAGGATGTGGTGGCGGTGCTCAGTGGGCGGGATCGGGGTCCAGCAGCTGGACTGGCGCGCAGCTGGACGTGCACGGCCGACCGGCTGCGGGACACCATGCGCGAGAGGGTCGACGCCACCGAGCGGGACTACCGCCGGAGCGGGCAAGGGTGGAGCCGGCGGGGAGTGCTTCCGGCGAGTCGCCGAGACCGATGGTGTGGCGGTGCCCGACCGCTGCACGATCCTCGCGGAGGTCGCCGACCTGGGGCGACTGTGGTGCGGGCGGGTGCGGAGCGGACCACTGCCACAAGATCCAGCCGCGGCCCCGGGCCTGATCGGCTGAGCGTGGCCGTCATGCAGAAAGTCTCCTTGGCGCCCGATGTCGGGTGAATCCCCGCCATTCCAGGCAACCAGGGCAACCAGCGCGACCGGGCAGCCGGGTAGGGAAGTGGAAACGGCGGCGGGTGCACCCGCCGCCGTTTCTGGGCCCCGGCTGGTGGCGGCCTACAAAGGGGGGCGTCGACCGCCGGCCGGGGAGTTCAGCGTGGACAGAGTCCAGGAGTCCAGGCGGCTCAGGGCCGCCCGAAAGGTGGCACGCACGGCGCCGAGGTCGAGACGCGGCATGCTCCGCCGCCCTTCCTCCGGTGTCGTGTTTCTGTCACTTCTCGGTCTTGCCGCCGGATCGGGCGGCATGCCGCGGGCCGGCACAGCGCCGGACCGACCCGCGTCTCCCACAGTGACATCCGGACCGTCCATGATCCGCGAACGCGCGACGTGTCCCTCGCCACGGTCACGCCGGGTGAGGCATGAATCGATAAACGTCACGCCATTTTCTTGTCGCTTTCCTGAGGCGAGTATTAAGAATGGCTTAAATTCCACCGTCCGCCACGCCCAGGAAACAATGAAAGCGCTTCATGAATGGATGACGGTCTCGGCCGCCGTCGTCACTTTCCGTCGATTCTCGCCAACCTTCCGTAGGTCAGGGCAACTTTGGTGAACCGCTGAGCGTCCGCGTCCGTACTGTCTGTCGACCGAGTACACCCGGCGGGCCGCGGCGCCGGGGCGGTTCCGGGCGTCAGGGCGCTCGCGAGCCGGGTGTTGTTCCTCCGCGGGCGGTAGCGCGCTACGCAAATCCGTGGTTAACCTTCCAACTCGTACGGGGTGGAAGGTGCTACCGGGCGCGTGGGGTGCAGACGCGGTAGCGAGGACGGGGGAACTCATGCGGCAGCCGGCCGGCTCAGCTCAGCCACTGTCGTGCCCCGCCGCGGGTCGTTCCGGGGTGACCCGATGAGTTTCGAGGACGACGAGTACTGGGAATCCGAGTACGACGACAAGCCGAAACGGCCGTACGCGGACACCACCGCGACCGCCCGGGATCCGTACGCGGACGCCGTGGCCGCCCGCTGGGGCGCCGATACCCGCCGTCCCACGAACCGTGCCCGATATGTCGAAGAGGACGATTTCGACAAAGCGCCGGAACAGGCGCCCGCGCCCGCCGTCTCGTTCGATCCGGGCATTGACGAACTGGCCGAGCGGCGCCGCCAGCGCCGGCAGGACGGCTACCAACGGTCACCGAACCGCGACAAGCACATCAAGTCTGCCTTCGACGACGAGCGTCCCGGCTGGCTCGACGACCCCGCCTTCGCCCCCGCCGACCTCAACGCCGCCCCGGTCTCACCGCCCGGCACCGAGGGCTGGCAGCGCCGCAGCCTCGACTTCGACGAGCTCGAGTACGACGACCGGGACTTCGACGAGCGGGACTGGGAGGAGCAGCGCCGCTACACCGCGTCCCGCCGCTCCCGCCTCGCCGAGACCCGGGACGAGACCCCCGACCAGCAGGTACGGCGCGATCGCCGGGACGTGGCCCAGCCGGTCAGCGGGCGCGCCCGGGTCTCGCCGCCGGTGCCGGCCGAGCGCGTGGAAGAGGTCGTCACCGATCTCTACGCGCCGCGCCGCAAGCAGGGTTTCGACCCGCTGAAGGACGACCTGCGCGAGGAGGACCTGCTCCCGTACGAGCGCCAGGCAGCCCCGGGGCGGGACCGCCGGCCGTCGCGGAGCGGGTGGGGCGATGCTGCTGCGTCCGTACCGGATGAAGAGTCGCGGATCGCCGAGGCCGAGCCGGAGGCACCGGAGGACGGCGAGGCTCCCCGGGTGCTGGGCAAGAAGCCGGCCCCGGTGGCGCCGCGCGTGCTGAGCAAGGCGAAGCCGCCCGCGGCGCCGCGGGTGATCAAGAAGGCCGAGCCGCCGGCGACGCCGCGGGTGGTCAAGGCCGCTCCGCAGACCACCGCGCCGCGGGTCGTCACCCCGGCGCTCCCGAACGTGCCCAAGACGCCGGCGGCCTCGGCGCCCGCCGAGGTGATCCGGCCCGCGCCGGCGAAACCGGGTACGAGCCGGCTCGGCGCGATGCCGGCCGCCTTCGACACCTCCCCGACCGCTTTCGATCAGGCTCCGGTCGCGTTCGAAGAGGGCCGGGCTCAGCCCGGACCGGTCGCGTTCGATCGGGGCCGGTCCGACCCGGCCGCGTTCGATCAGGGCCGCGGGATGCCCGGGCAGGACCAGGGCGGCGAGCGCGGGAACGGGCGTCCGGCGGACCGCGTCACGCCCGGGTCCTCCGACCAGGCGCCGCCGGCCGGCGGACCCGCGCGCAAGCGGCGCGTCGGTTTCGTCTCGCCGTCCGGGGTCACCGACGAGGCGCCGGAGAGTCCGGCCGCGTTCGATCAGCGGCGTCCGGGTGTCGCGGGGCGCGCGCCGGTCAGCCCGGCCGGACTGGTTCCCGGCCAGGATCCCGCGCGGTCCCGGCCCGGTGCTGCGCCGCCGCCCGATCGCCGGGCCCCCGGTACGCCGCCGGTCAGTCCCGCCGGGCCGCGTAGCCGGCCGCCCGTCATGCCCGCGTCCGCGCCGCCGCCGATTCCACCGTCCGCGCCGACGCCCATCCGGCGGCCCGCGATCGGGGAGTCGCCGCAGAGCCCGGCCGCCCCGCTGTCCCCGGCGGCCTTCAACCCGTGGCCCGAGGGCGACCAGGCCGGCGCGCAGCAGCGCGGTCCCGGGCTCGCGCCGCCGCACCCGTTCCCCGCCGGCACCGACCCGCGTGGCGTGCCCGTGCGCGACCCCCGCTTCGCCCCGGCGCAGGATCCTCGCGCGCTGCACGAGACCGATCCCCGCGGCGTGCCCGCGCCCGACTCGCGGATCGCGCCGCCGCGCGGACGGCGTCCCGGTCCGGCCGTCCCGCCCGCCGCGAACGCGCCGCACGGCCGGTCCTCGTTCGACGACGGGTCGACCGCCGAGACCCCGATCGTCGGCGGGCCGCGCACCGCGATGATCCTTTCCACGGGTACGCCGACCGCCGTGCCGCCCTCGCAGCGGCCGCCGTCGCGGACCGCACCGAGCGTGGGTGTTCCGCAGCCGCCCGTCACGGCGTACGACCGGCCGGCCAGCAGCATCCCCGCCCAGCTCCGGCCCGTCACTATGCCGGTCTCGCCCGCCGCCGGCGCGGCGCTCGAGGGCGAGGTGCTACCCGCCCGGCGCCGCACCGGGCGGCCGATCGACGGCGAGCCGGTCGGCTCGACGACCGACGAGCTGCCGTACGTCAGTCCGACGTCCCCGGCCGCGCAGCCTACGGTCGGCCTGGTCCGGCCGGGCTCCGCCACCCCCTACGGCTCCCCTGCTCCCTACGGCGACCGGACGGACGAGGCGACCACGGCTCGGCCCGGGTCGCCCGCTCCGGGCGGCGGCCAGCCCTACGCCGACGTACCGGGGCAGTACCGCGGCCCCCAGCAGCCGCCGGTCAACCGCACTGCCCAGGTCCCCGCCCAGCGGCCGCCCGAGGCGGACCGCGCCGGCGCCCCGGAGCAGGCCGCCGAGGCCGCGCGGCAGGCCGAGATGGCGCATCGGGCACAGGTGGCTGCTCGCCAGGCCGAGGAAATGCGCCAGGCGCAGGCCGCGCGGCAGGCCGAGGATGCCCGCCAGGCGCAGGCCGCTCGCCAGGCCGAAGCCGCCCGACAGGCGCAAGCCGCCCGGCAAGCCGAGGATGCCCGCCAGGCGCAGGCCGCTCGCCAGGCCGAAGCCGCTCGGCAAGCCGAGGAAGCCCGCCAGGCCCAGGCTGCTCGCCAGGCCGAAGCCGCCCGGCAGGCCGAGCTCGCGCGCCAGGCCGAGATCGCGGCCCACCAGGCCGAAGTCGCTGCCCGGCAGGCCGAAGCAGCCCGGCAGGCGGAAATCGCCCGGCAGGAGGAGGCGGCCAGGCAAGCGGAAGTGGCCCGGCAGGCCGATGCCGCCCGCCGCGCCGCGGACGCCCGCCAGGCCGAGGAAGCGGACCGTCGAGCCGAGTCGGCCCGCCAGGCCGCGATCGCGGCCCGCCAGGCCGAGGCCGACCGGCATGCCGCAGCGGTACGCCGGGCGGAGGAAGCCGCGCGCCAGGCAGCAGCGGCGCGCCAGGCGGAGGAGTCGCGCCGGGCCGCCGAACTGGCCCGGCAGGCCCAGGCCGCCAAGCTCGCCGAAACGGCGTTCCGGACCGGTGGCGTGCCGCAGAAGGCTGCCACCGCACCCGCGGAGGCCACGCCACGCAGGACCGGACCGGCCCGGTCCGCGGGCAGCGCTCAGCCGATCTCCGCGGTGCCCGCGGCCGCCCGGCCGGGCCCGAACCCCGCCGCGAACGCCGAGCCGATCGGCCGCCTGATCACGTCCGGGCCGTCGGAGCCGCGCAAGTACGCCGACTCGGAACTCGGGCCGACCTGGTTCGGCGCCAAGCCGGAGGGCGGCGCGGGCACCGACCCGGCGGCGCCGGGTGCGGCGGGACCGGACGAGCCGACGCAACGGAACGACTCGCGCCCGAGTGACGCGGCGCCGAACGGTGCGGGCCCCCGGCACCGCCATAGTGCGCCGGACAGTTCGCCGGCTGCCGCCGCGCACGACGCCGGGGCCCCGGACCTGGATGCCGACGGGGTCGTGCTCAACCTCGACATCACCGGAATGATGAACGGCCTGGCCGACTCCCCGACGGTCATGCCGCCGGCCGAGACTTCCGCCGAGCCGGGCGGGCCCGACCCCATCGACGCGCGGTCGCCGGCCGATGATCTCGTCCACTCCCCCGGTGAGCACCAGGTCGGCGAGACGCCGGACAGCGCGGAAGCGGCGGACGAACTGCCGGTCGGCGGGCACGGCGCCGAGGCACTGCTCGTACCCGGTCCGGATCCCACCGAGATCGAGCCCACCGAGCCGGCTCAGCCCAGGCCGCTAGGCCCGGAGGATCTTGCCGCGATCCGGTGGCGGCTGGACGGTGCCACGCTGCGCGAGGTCGTCGACGACCGCGACGCGCTGCGCGAACTCGGTGAGCGGCTGGACGGCCCGCTGTCCGAGGAGCAGGACAACGTCGCCCGGGCCGGGCTGCTGAGCGTACGGGCCGAGGTCTACCGCCTGCTGGACGAGCTCGGCATGGCCGCGGCCGCGAGCCGGCTGGCGCTCGTCCACGCCGAGTCGGCCGGGGACGTGCAGGCCATCGTCATCGCCCAGGCCGAACTGGCGCACGTGCTGCGGTTGCGCGGCGACCATGTCGAGGCCGACCGGCTGTTCGAGAAGGCCGCGAGCTCCGAGGCGCCGGAACTGCTGCGCAGCGTCGTGCACGAGAACGCCGGGCGCAGCGCCTTCGATCAGGGGCGGCACATGGAGGCCCTCGATCACTTCGGCCGGGCCGTGCGGCTGGGGCTGCCCGATGATCAGGAACTCGCGCAGCGGATCGAGGTGGCGCTCGAGGCGATCTACATTCACGTGCTGCGCGACGGCTGGGGCCCGTACCCTCGGTTGCGCCGGGAAATCCTCGGCCTGGTCAAGGCCGCGGGTCCGGAACGTAACTAGGCACCTCGTCGACGTTGTGCCGGTCGCCGGCGACCGACACCCGGCCGCGGCCTGAGGTCTTCGCCTCGTAGAGTGCCGCGTCCGAGGCGGCGACGAGGTCCTGCACCGTGCCGGCGTCGTCGGGGAGCACCGCGATGCCGATGCTCGCGCCGGGTGGGCCGCCCAACAGGCCGCGCTGTTGGGCGATCGCTTCCCGCAGCGCGTCGGCGACGCCCGCGGCGGCGGGGTGTCCCACGCGCAGCAGCATGACGAACTCGTCGCCGCCGAGCCGGGCGGCGACGCCGGTGTCGCCGCCGACCCTGCGCATGGCGTCGGCGACGGCTCGCAGCACCCGGTCGCCCTCGGCGTGGCCGAAGGTGTCGTTGATCGTCTTGAAGTAGTCGAGGTCGATGGTGAGCATGGCCAGCGAGCCGCCGGTGCGTTGCGCCCAGGAACCCGCGCTGACCAGCGCCTCGTCGAAGGAGCGGCGGTTGGCCAGGCCGGTGAGGTGGTCCGCGTTCGCCTGCTGTTCCAGGACGTCGCGCAGCCTGTCGGCGCGGGCGCGCAGACTCTCCACCACCGCCGCGGCCATCGTCATGGCCAGCACCATGGCGACCCAGTCGGACCCGCCCCGCTTGGGCCCGAGTATCACGAACACCGTGGCCGCGTCGCCCGCGAACACCAGGACCAGGTTCAGGTAGATCACCCGGCGGCTGAGGAAGTTCGCCGCGTACAGGATGGGCCAGAGGTAGAAGAGCTGAGAGCCGGTGGAGGCGTCGTGGGTGGCGAAGTTCAGGCCGGCCACGACCATGGTCGCCACGATCGGGGCCAGAAACCAGAACAACCGGGGTACGCTCGCCGGCCGGCGCCAGCAGATGACGCCGGTGCAGGCCAGGACGATGCTGACGATGGTGGCGCCGAGCCTGGTGGCCAGGTTGACGGTCGGGTCGATGTACGAGGTCACCGCGACGTAGGGGGCCCCGGCCAGCGCGAGGTACGCGACCGCACGCGAAGCTCCGTGCAGATCGCGAAGCTCGTATGTGGGGCTGTCCACCCTGAGTGACACGCTCTTTGTTCGGCCTCCCGGGGGCCGACATGAGGTTTCCGGTGCGGGCTGTCCGGTGCGGGCTGTTCGGTACGGGCTATTCGGTACGGGTTATTCCGTGTGGGCTATTCCGTGCGGGCTATTCCGTGCGGAGCGCGACGACGGGGTCGAGCCGGCCGGCGCGCTGCGCGGGCACGACGCCGAAGGCGATGCCGACCAGGGCGGACACGCCGAAGGCCAGGGCCAGTGACCACCAGGTGACGGCGGCCGGCACCGGCGACAGGCGGTCGACGAGCAGGGCGGCGGAGATCCCGAGCGCCATCCCGATGACGCCGCCGATCGTGGTGAGCAGGACGGCTTCGAGCAGGAACTGCAGGCTGATGTCGCGCGGGCGGGCGCCGACCGCCTTGCGTAGGCCGATCTCCTTGGTGCGTTCCCGGACCGAGACCAGCATGATGTTGGAGACACCGACGCCGCCGACGAGCAGGCTGATCCCGGCGATGGCGGCCAGCACGCCGGTGAGCACCCCGAGGATGTCGCCCAGCACGCCGAGGATCTGCTCCTGGGTGACCGCGCTGAAGTCGCTCTCCGGGTGCCGTTTGCCGAGCGTGGCGACGATCTCCGCGCCGAGCGTGTCGATGCGTTCGCGGTCGGGCGCGCGGATCGCGAGCGCGTCGATGCGGTCGGTGCCGAGCAGCCGCTGGGCGGCGGTGACCGGGATGTGCACCTCGCTGTCGCGGTCGACGCCGAGGCTCTGCCCGAGCTGCTCGAAGGTGCCGATCACCCGGAACCGCACCCCGCCGATGGTGATCTGGCGGCCGATCGGATCAAGGTCGCCGAAGAGTTGGCCGGCGATGCCCGCCCCCAGGACCGCCACGCGGCGGGCGGTGTTGACGTCCGAGCGGGTGAGGTAGCTGCCGCGGTTCAGCCGCCGGACGAAGACGCTGGGGGTGGTCTCGAGGACGCCCTGGATGCTGGCGAACGAGGTGCGGCTGCCGGCCCGGACGGTCTCGCCCGAGGCGACCGTGACGGCGACCCGGCTGCGATCGCCGACGATCCGGGTGACCGCGTCGACGTCGTCCAGCGACAGGGTCGACACCGAGGGCGCGGAGCCGGCCTCGAGCCGGCCCGGCACCACGATGAGCAGGTTGGAGCCGAGGCCCTCGACCTGCCGCTCGATCTGCTGCTTGGTGCCGGTGCCGATGGCCACGAGCGCGACCACGGCGGCGACCCCGATGACCACGCCGAGCATCGTGAGCACGCTGCGCAGCCGGTTGGCACGCAGCGCATCCAGGGCGACCCGCCACGCCTCGGCCAGTCTCACGCCGCGTCCCCGGCGTCTGTTCTGTCCCCGGCGGGCGGCAAGGCGGGCAGCGAGGCAGGTGTGGGCTCGACGATCAGTCCGTCGCGCATCACGATCTGGCGGTGGGCCCGCTGCGCGACCTCCCGGTCGTGGGTGACCAGGACGACGGCCACGCCGTCGGCGTTCAGCGACTCGAGCAGGGCCAGCACGGACTGACCGGTGGTGGTGTCGAGGTTGCCCGTCGGCTCGTCGGCCAGCAGCACCGAGGGGCCGGTGACCAGCGCGCGGGCGATGGCGACCCGCTGCTGCTCGCCGCCGGACATCTGGTTGGGCCGATGGTCCATGCGGTGGGCCAGGCCGACGCGGTCGAGCATCTCGCCGGCCCGGGCCCGGCGCTCGCGGCGGCCGATGCCGCGATAGACCAGCGGCAGCGCCACGTTGTCCCGGGCCGTGGTGCGGGTGAGCAGGTGGAACGACTGGAAGACGAAGCCGATGGTCTCGTTGCGCAACCGGGCCATCTCGGGTGGCGAGAGCGTGGCGACGTCGCGGCCGCCGATCACCAGGGTGCCGCCGGTGGGCCGGTCGAGGCCGCCGAGCAGGTGCATCAGGGTGGACTTGCCGGAGCCGGACGCGCCGACGATGGCCAGATAGTCACCGACCGCCACCGTCAGGGACACGCCGCGCAGGGCGGGCACGGAGACGCCGTCCAGCTCGTACGTCCGCGAGACGTCCGTGGCCACGATGGCCGGGGTGCCGTTCACGGCACGGTCTGCCCGGGGCTGACCTGGTCCGCACCGCCCACGATGATCCGCTGGCCGGCCCCGACGCCGGAGACGACCTGCACGACGTCCTCGCCCTGCACGCCGAGGGTGACCGGCACCCGCTCGGCCTTGCCGCCGCGGACGGTCCAGACGGTGTCGCGGCCGTCGGCGGAGACCACCGCGGACGCCGGCACGGTCACCGCGTCGGCGGCCTGGCGCACCTGCAGCCGGACGATCGCGCTCATGCCCGGCCGCGGCGTCGGGGCGACCCGGCCGTCCGGATACTCACCCCTGCCGAGGGTGAGCCGCACCGTGTAGGAGACGCCGCCGCGCGCGGAGGTGGTCGGCAGCAGGTCGACGGCGCGCACGCTGGCCTGGTAGGTCGCGCCGATGGCGGCGTCGAGCTCGGCGGTCGCCTTGCCGCCGGCCTCGACGAGCAGCACGTCGGTCTCGTCGACCTCGGCGGCCAGCCCCAGCCGGCCGGTGTCGACGATGGTGAGGATCGGGGTGCCCGCGCCGACCACGGCGCCCTGCGGAACCGCGGAATCCACCCCGGCCAGGGGCGCCTGGGCCGGTGCACCGGCGGCGCCGGCCGCGGCCGGATCGGAGAGCAGATCGGCCAGGGCCGGCGTGCCGGATGAGGTCGCGCCACCGAGCTGGACGACGCCGGAGACGGGGGCACGCAGGGTGAGCGCATCGACGGCGGCCTCGGCCAGGTCGTACGCCTGCTGGGCCTGCAGGCGCTGCGCGGTGCCCAGCGCGTTGACCGCCTGGCTCAGGCTCGCGACGCCGCGCTGCACCGAGCGCACGGCGGCCCCGGCCGCCTCGGAGGCGGCCTCGTATTGCTGCTGGGCGGCGTCGACCTGGGCCAGCAGCGCGGTCTTGAGGTCGGCGTCGGTGACCTTCGCCGCGGCGGCCCGGGCGGCGTCGAACGCCTTGTCGGCGCGTTTGTCGGTGCGCTGCCGGGCGGCGGAGAACCCCGCGGTGCCGCTGCCGGACGGCACACCGCCCGACCTCGCCGCGTCGAGGGCACTGGCCGCCTGGTCGAGGCGGCGCTCCGCGGCGGGTGAGTCGATCACCGCGACCACCTGGCCCTTGCGGACCCGGTCACCGGCGTCGAAGCGCACCTCGGCGAGGGTGCCCTCGGCGGGCGAGCTGACCGTGGCGGCGGCGCGGGCGGTCACCGAGCCGGAGGCCTCGACGATCTCGGCGACGGTGCCCACGGTGGCCGCGCCGACGGTGACACCGGACGGCTCGTCGCCACAGGAGGCCGCGGTCAGGGGCGGCAACAGGACGAACGCGACCAGCAGGGTGCGGATGCGGCGGGGGGACACGAGCGCCACTCTATGCCGGGGTACCGACGAAAAAACCGGGCCGATCGGGCAGCTGATCTATATCGGTCGGAAGTGATTTGATACACGTGGCCTGTCGGTAATCCGCCCGACGGCCGACTTGTGGGTGACTGTGCAGCTCACGTTCGAATGCGAGGCTTAATGATGGCTCAGATCGACGAGCCGACCGCAAGGCACAATCGGCCGGCGGATTGAACCGGGTGACCTACGGCAACCGTAATCCAGGTCACGCGCCACTCCGCGTACGTGAAGGACGGGACCATGCTGCGCGCCGACGAACTGACGATCGTGCACCACGACGACACGGTGAGCCACTTCACCGATGTCTCGTACACGCTGAGCCGGGACGGATTGCGGGTGCTGACCGCGACCGGCGACGAGAAGGCGTTCCCCGGTCACGAGGTGCTGACCACGCACGCCCTGCGGGCCCACCAGGACCTGGCGGCCTGACTCCGCCCGTACCGGAAAAAGACGGCCCGCCGGCTCACGCCGACGGGCCGTCCCGGGTCTTGCCAGCCGATCAGGTGCCCGGCCGACGGCCGATGACCTTGACCGTCATGCCGATCTTGCCGATCTTGTAGTACTTCTTGGCGTCCGCCGGCAGCAGGTTGACGCAGCCGTGGGAGCCCCGCCACGCATCATGGATGTACGTGGTCGTCTGGTGGAAGCCCCGGCCGCCGATGAAGCGCTGCCAGTACGGCAACCACACCTCGTACGGGTCGGACCATTCCTTCTTGGTGCGCTTGTTGATCTTGAAGGACCCCGCCGGTGTGCGGTAGCCCTTCATGCCGGTCCGGGTGACCGTCGGCTTGGCGTAGACCTTGCCGTTCTTCATCACCCAGGTCGTCTGGTGCGTCAGGTCAACGCAGAACGTGTAGCCCGACTTCTTCGCCTTGCACTTCGACGTCTTTGTGTCGGCGATCCGCTTGGCCACTCCATGCGTCGTGGGACCGGCCAGCCCCGACGCCGGCTTGATGCCGAAGCGGCTCTGGAACTTCTTGATCGCGGCGCAGTCGGCGGCCGACTGCTTGCCGTCGACCGAGACCGTGCCGTAGCCGCCGATCTTCTTGAGGTAGCCCTCGACCTGCTTCTGATACTTGCCCGTCGAGCACGAAGCCGCGGCGGCCTTCGTGACGACGACGGCGGCAATCGGTGTCGCGCTGACCGTCCGGGTCGCGGCGCCTGCCGCGCCCGGGGACAGCACCACAGCGCCGAGCCCACCGCCGACCGCCACCGCCAGCACGGCGATCGCGAGGCGTGCGGAAACCCGCTGCACTCCCAAAATCGTCCTCCCCAGGAGATGTGTCCGCACATCGAAGCACACCTGTGCACCAGGGAGGGTCGGCCGGATGACTGTGGCATCAATCCGGTAGGTCGTACGCTGCGGTTGTCGCTCAGAGTCCGCCCAAGATCACTGCGGGGTAGCGAAGTCCTGGACCCAGTACGGCGTACGGTCGGCGGCGAAGGCCAGACCGACGCCGACCTCGCGCAGACCACAGTCCATGATGTTCTCGCGGTGTTCGGGGCTCCTCATCCAGCCGTTGACGACCTCGAAGACGCTGTCCTGACCGCGGGCGATGTTCTCGCCGTACCGTGACCATCGGTAACCGGCGTCCTGCACCCGGTCACCGGCCCGCTCGCCGCGCGTGTCCTCGTGCGCGAAGTAGCCGCGCCGGGCCATCTCGGCAGCGTGCCGGTTGGCCGCCACGATCAGCCGCCGGTCGACGGTGAGGTTGTCACAGCCGCCGCGCCGCCGGCTCTCGTTGACCAGGTTCAGGGCCTGCGTCTGTACGGAGCCGTGCGGATCGGTCGACATCGCCTGGGCGGTGGTCACGTCGCGCTGCGCCGCGGAGAAGGTGTTCGGCCTGCCGCCGGCGGGCTTGTCGGCCGGCTCCTCGTCGGTCCGGTCCTCCCGCGCCGGGCCGGGCTCGGCGGCGGCCACGGAGGCGGGGGCCGGGCGGGCCACGGCGTCGGCACCGGCGGGCCGGCCGGCGGTCGTCGCCACGCCGGGCGCGGCCGGCTGATCCGCTGCCGGCTTCGCCGGATCAGCGACGCCCCCGGGCCGGGCGGGCACGACAGCCCCGGCGAGGTGCGCACCCTGAGCGGCCCCGGCGGCCGGATGCCCCGGTACGGCGGGCAGCCCGGTAACCGCGGGCACGCCGAAATCGGCCGGAAGTTGCGGGATGACCGGCATGTCGGGCAGAACCATCGACGGCGCCGCCGGCACGGCCGAAGTCTCCTCCGCACCCGCCGTGGTGGCGACCATGATCCCGCCGACCAGTACCGCCGATACCGCGGCGGTCACTACGACAGCAGGCTTGCGCATCCCGTTGCCTCCCTCTGCCTCGCTGCGCCGCGCCGGTGCACGACGCCCTCGACGTGGACCAACGTCACGACCACCCAACGGTGACTACCGCAGGTTTCGGCCACTTCTCCCCCACAACTCGGCAACACTGGGCTCTGAGCTGCGCTTTCCCGACGCGCAACGGACGACCAGCGACGCACAATCGCACTGACAAACCGGACACTTCACCCCTTCGAGGTAACCCGGCCGGGCGTACTTGTCACCGCTCCGGAGGTGCTGGGGCGGGGGCGGCCATCGCTAGCGTGCTCCGGTGCGCAACCGCTATCTGGACCTGCTCCGCGCCGCCGCCATCGCCCGGGTGATCGTCTATCACCTGTTCGGCTGGCCGTGGCTGTCGATCGTGCTGCCCGCGATGGGCATCATGTTCGCCCTCGCCGGATCGCTGACCGCGGCCTCGCTGGACAAGCGATCGGCGGGCACGGTGATCACCTCCCGGCTGCGCAGGCTGTTGCCGCCCCTGTGGCTGCTCGCGGTGGTCGCGGTGCCCGCGATGCTCTACCTGGGCTGGACCGAGGAGGACGGCGGGGACGAGCCGCTGAGCTGGAAACTCGGCCTGTGGCTGCTGCCGATCGGCGACCCGCCGGGCAGCGAGAAGGGCATCGACGTCTGGGAACCCCTCTGGTACATCCGGGCGTACCTGTGGTTCGTCCTGTTGTCGCCGCTGCTGTACCTGGCGTACAAGAAGATCGGCTGGGGCGCGGTGGCCGCACCCGTCGTGCTGATCGCGGTGCTGGACAAGTCCGGATTCTCGCTGCCGTTCGGCCGGGCCGACGCGGCGATGTGGGACTTCGCGACCTACGGCGCCTGCTGGATCGCGGGCTTCGCCCATCACGACGGCCGCCTGGCCCGAATCCGCCCGGGCCGGGTGGTGGCGGCCGCCGCGGTGATGGGGCTGGCGGCGCTCTACTGGCTGCGGGGTCACGCCTCCGAATCCGGCTGGGACCTGAACGAGGTGTCGGAGTCGCAGGCCCTGTGGTCGCTGGCGTTCGTCCTGCTGGCGCTACGCTGGCAGCCGGACATGTCCTGGCTGCAACGCAACCCCCTGCTGGACGGCGCGGTGACGCTGTTGAACAACCGCGCGGTGACGGTCTATCTGTGGCACAACATCGCGATCGCGGCGATCTGGCCGGTGCTGACGGTGCTGACGCTGGACGACCTGGGCGACCTGGACGGACCGACGGATCTGATCGCTTCGCTGGCTCTGACCCTGGCGGCGGTGCTGGCCTTCGGCTGGGCGGAGGACCTGGCGGCCCGGCGGAGGCCTGTGCTGTGGCCGACCCGGTCGGCCGGGCGGCGGCCTGTGGCCGGTCCTTCGCCGGTGGTCCCGGCTGCTGGGCCGGTAGCTGCTGGGCCGGTAGCTGCTGGGCCCGTGGCTGCTGGGCCCGTGGCTGCTGGGCCCGTGGCTGCTGGGCCCGTGGCTGCCGGGCCCGTGGCTGCCGGGCCCGTGGCTGCCGGGCCCGTGGCTGCCGGGCCCGTGGCTGCCGGTAGGACGGCTACCGTCCGGGCGGCTCCGGATTATGCGGATCTGGCCTCGCGGCCCACTGGTGACTTGAGGGCCGTTGGCACGGACGACGAGCCGGATCCGCCCGGGCTCGGGAGTGGTTCGTTGGACTCTGGGGGGACGGGGGTCTCGGGTTTCGATTCCGCTGGCTCCTTCGAGGGCTACCAGGGAGCAGCGCCTGATTCGGCTGCGGTCGCCTTCTCGGGGGAGACTGGCCTGCACTCGGGGAAAACGGGCCTGCACTCGGGGTCGACTGGTCTGGGAGGGGCGCAGGAAGCGCCCTGGGCACGTGCCGGTGCGGCGCCGATCGTGGTGGGCGACAACGGCGGTTTCGCGTCGCGGCGACGGGACTATGTGGCGCCGTTTCCCGAGGCTGAGGTGTCGTTCGGGTTGCCTGACGCCCGGGCCGGATTCGGCGGCGACCGCGACGATCACCCAGACGCTGCGCGGCACGCCGTCAGACCTGCTGAGCCGTATGGGACGTCCGTGCCGGCTCCGCCGGCCCGGCAGCACGACCCTGACGACCGTGCGGTGACCGGTCCCTGGTTCGGTGGGGAGCACGACGAGCCGAATTGAGTCATCGGCGCCGGCGAGGCCTGGGCTACGCATTGGGCCGGACCAGTCCACTCTCGTAGGCGAGCACCACCGCCTGCACCCGATCACGCAGCTCGAGCTTCGCCAGGATCCGTCCGACGTGCGTCTTCACCGTGGTCTCGGCGACGTGCAACCGCTCCCCGATCTCGACGTTCGACCAGCCCTGCGCGACCAACAGCAGCACCTCGTGCTCGCGGTCGGTGAGCATCGCCAGCCGCTGAGCAGCGCTGTGCACCGTCGGCACGGCGGGCACGAGTTGCCCGGCGAAGCGGTCGAGCAACCGCCGGGTGACGCGTGGCGCCACCACGGCATTGCCGCAGGCCACGGCGCGGATCGCCGCGAGCAGGTCGGCGGGCGGGGCGTTCTTGAGGAGAAAACCGCCGGCACCGGCCTGCAACGCGGCGAAGGCGTCCTCGTCGGTATCGAACGTGGTGAGCGCCAGCACCCGGGCCGTGCTCCCGGTCGCCACCAGCTCCCTGGTGGCGTCGACACCGTCCATGACGGGCATCCGGATATCCATCACGACGACATCGGCCTCGACGTCGCGCAGCACCCGCAAGGCCTCGGCCCCGTCACCGGCCTCACCGACGACCACCATGTCGGCCTGCGCGGAGAGGATCACCCGGAACCCGGCCCGCACCAGCTCCTGATCATCCACGACGACAACTTTGATCACCCGCCACCACTCCGAACCGTCACTCCGCCGCTCACCGTCACCGCTTTGTCGCCTCCACTCATGCCGTGCCACCTGATGTCCTGGGGATGGTCGCCACGATCTGCCAGCCGCCCGCCGGCCGCGGCCCGGCCACCAGGTCGCCGCCGTGCATCGCGACCCGTTCGCGCATTCCGGCCAGTCCGTGACCGGGCCGGGCCGTGACCGCCTGCGCCGCCCGCCTTTCGCCGCCACCGTCGTCGCTCACCTCGATCCGCACGGCTCGCGACGTGAAGGCAAGCCGCAACGTCACCGCGGCGTCGGCACCGGCATGCCGCAGCGTGTTGGTCAGCGATTCCTGGATGATCCGGTATGCGGTGATCTCCTGAGCCGCGCTGAGGCGGCCCGGCGTGCCGACCGTCTCCCGGACCACCCGCAGACCGGACCGCGCCACCAGACCGTCGATTTCCCTGAGCCCGACCGTCCTGCGGCCTGTCCCGTCACCGTCCACTCGCCCGTCCACTCGCCCGTCCACTCGCCCGTCCACTCGCCCGTCCACTCGCGCCCGCTCGGCGAGCGCTCCGTCGAGTGCGGCGCGGCGAGGACCGGGCCTCCGGTCTGGCGCCGGCTCGGTGGCTTTGTCCGCTCCCGGCTCGCGCGCGCCCGCTTTGGGCTCGTGCGTGCTCGCATTGGCTTCGTGCGTGCTCGCATTGGGCTCGTGCGTGTTCGTCCTGGGCCCGCGCGGGCTCGCCTTGGGCCTGCGCGGGCTCGCTTTGGGCTCGCTCACCGAGTCATCGCGTGTGCTCGTCCTGGGCTCGTGCGGCGAGTCATCGCGCTGCCCGGAGGCCGGAACCGCGCCATCGAGTGGGGCGTCGGCGGGCGCGGCATCCGCCGCCGCTCCCGGCGCGGTGTCGAGCGCTCGCGGCAGGGTGCCACGGAGCAGTTGGATCACCCGGCCCATGTCATCGAGGGCTTCGCGGCCGGTGGAGGCGATCGCCGCCAGCGCGTCACGGGCCGGCTTCTGGGCGCCGTCGAGCGTGTAGCCCGCCGCGTCGGCCTGGACGACCATCACGCTCAGGCTGTGCGCCACCACGTCGTGGATCTCGCGGGCGATGGCTGCCCGTTCCTCCGCGACCGCGAGCAGGGCGAGGTGGTCACGCTCGCGTTCGAGGGTGGCGGTGCGTTCTTCGAGCGTCTGCACGTACAGCCGCCGGGTGCGGACGCCGTACGCGGCCACCCAGGTGGCCACCGTGACGGCCCCGACCACCCAGAGCACGACCCAGAAGTTGCCGGAGCGTTGGTGTTCCACGGTCGCCGCGACCAGCGTCCCCACACCGGCCCCGGCGCCGGCGATCACTCCCCAGCGCAACTGGGACCCGTACAGCACCGCGGAATACATGGCGATCAGGACGCCGGCGTCGAAGAGCCGGACGGAACTGTCCATCAGCAGGTGTATCGGCGCCAGGAGATACACCACCGTCAGCACGGTCATCGGGATGTGCCGCCGCCAGATCAGGGCGAGAGCCATCAGCAGGCCGCAGACCTTGATGGACCACGGCAGGCTGTGCTCGTAGGTAGCCAGGACAGCAACGAACGCCGTCACTGCTCCATCGAACAGCCAGGGTCGGATCCACGCGCCGCTGCGCCACACGACCACCACGATAGAAGTGCTCATTTCAGCATCTCCGCCGGCGCTTCGGTGATGACATTCGTCGGGCGCCGAGTTGATGAATTGGTCGCAAGCCGGCTCATGCGTCCGCCATCGCGCCGATGACCGAGGCACGTGCCGCCCGGCGCGATGGCAGCACCGCCGCGACGGCCCCCGCCAGAGCCGCGATGCCCACGAAACTCGCCAGCTGCCCGCCCGGGACTGCCAGCAACGCTCCGGTAGCGCCGAATGCCGCCTCCGCCGTGAGCCAGCCGTAGAGCACCCCGAACGCCACTCCGGCGACCGCGCCCGCCGCGGCCATCAGCAGGGCCTCGATGAGAAGGGTCGCGCGCAGCTGGCCTCTGGTCAGCCCGAGCGCCCGGATCAATGCCGACTCCCGGGTGCGTTCCAGGACGGACAGGGACAGCGTATTGGTGATGCCGACCAGAGCGATGACGAGCGCGAAGCCCAGCAGGACGGCGATGATGCCGACGATCTGACGGATCGCGGCGCCGCGCTCGGCCCGAACGGATGCGAGATCATCGACCTGCACCAGGGGGTGCGCGCTCATGGCGGCGTCGATTCGTTGCCGGGCTGCCGAGGCGTCCACCCCAGGCGCGGCCCGGACGAGAATCACGCTGTCACCCCGCTCCGCGGGATAGAGCGCCGCGAAGTCGCTCGGCCACAGCACGACATCGCCGACCAGGCTCGAGGCTTGCACGAGCGCAGCGATCCGCACAGTCGACTTCCGGCCGCCGGCGGTGATCGGCAGACGGTCGCCGACCGCACCCCGGCCGGTCGCCACGAGCGCGGAGCCCGGCCCGAAGTCCGCCAGCCGTCCGCCGGTGACCACCGGCCGGTATGCCGTGCCGAGCGCGGCGCCGGTAATCCCGGCGACCGTCACATCACCGCCGGGCACCCGGCCCTCCGCCTGCCGCACTGCGGCAACCAGATCGAATGCCCGGTCCCCGGCAAGACCCGCACCGACCGCCGGGTGGATGGTCCGCTGGCCGACGGCCGGGGTGAGCAGGTAGTCGACCGGATAGGCCTCGTCGAGCTGGGCCTCGGCGGTCCGGTTCACCGTCGCGGCGATGGTGCTGCCACCGGCCATCAACGCCACCCCGACGAGCAGGGCGGCCGTGGTGGCGGCCGTACGGCCGGGATTGCGCCGGGCGTTGGCAGTCGCGAGCCGGGCGGGAACTCCGAACAGTCGACCGGGCAGCCACCCCAACGCCGCGACCAGCCTGCCGATGACGAGCGAAAAGATCAGCAACAAGGCGAGAAAGTTGCCGATGCCGCCGGCCACGACCAGGACCATCGCCGGCTCGGGCTGGCCCAGCCGGAGCCCCGCCGCCGTCGTGAGCGTGCCGGCCGTCGCCACCAGCGCGGCAGCCACGGTCAGGGACCGCCTCGACCGGCCGGCGGCGGGCACCGCCAACCGCAGGGCCGCGACCGGCGGGATGCGCGTCGCCCGGAACGCGGGAACCACAGCGGAGACGACGGTCACCAGCGGTCCGAGGATGAGCGAGACCAGCAGCGGGGAGGGCGTGAGAACCACGCCGCCCGGGGGCAGCTGTGTCCCCAGCATCGCTGAGCCTTTCAGCAGCCCCCACGCCACCGCGTAGCCGAGCAGGGTGCCCAGCACCGCCCCCGCGGTGCCCACCAGCGCCGAGTCGGCGAGCAGCGAACGAAGGATCTGCCCCCGCCGCGCGCCGACACAGCGCAGCAGGGCGGTCTCCCGTTGCCGCTGCGCGACCAGGATGCTGAAGGTGTTGGCGATGACAAACCCGGCGACGAGCAGGGCCACCGCCGCGAACAGGGAGAGGCCGATCGTGAGCCCGTCAAGCTGTGCGAAGGCCTGTTTGGCGAGATCGTGGCGGAGCTGGTCGCCGGTCCGGGCCGACGCGGTGGCCGGTGCGGGCAGCCGATCGCGGACGATGCGCGGCTCGGCTCCCGGGGTCACCGCCGCCACCACATCGTGATAGCCGGTCGCACCCGTGAGCCGGGTCAGCTCGGCACGGGTCAGCACGGTCGTGGAGAGGTTTCCACTGACCGCGACGATGCCGACGATGCGCAGGGTGTGCCGCCGCTCCGAGGCGTCCAGCGCGGTGACGGAGTCGCCGATCCGGTAGCCCGTGGTGGCCGCCGTCCCGCTGTCGATCGCCGCCTCACCGTCGGCGGCCGGTAGCGAGCCCTCGGCAACGTCGTACGAGCGCAGGGCTGGTTCGTCGCCGACGTCGATGCCGTAGCCGGGGCTGCCGAACGAGGCGACCAGGCGGCCCCTGCGGTCGAGCAACGGCAGCCGCTCCCGCATGCGGCCGGCCGCCGACGCCACGCCGTCCGTGCGGCGCACGGCGTCCAGGTCGGCCGGGGTGAGCGTGGCACCCGACGCGGCCGTGAGCGCCACGTCGACGTTGCGCGCCGCTCGGGCGTACTGGTCGACGAGGGCGCTCTCGGCACTGTCGCTGAAGATCATGGTCCCGGCGACGAACGCGACGGCAAGCACGATCGCCAGGCCCGTCGGCACCAGGCGGCGGGGACGCAGTCCGGTCCGACGCATCTCAGGCCCCCAGCCGCTGAAGGCGGTCGGCGACGCCGTCCGGGGTGGGCCCTCGCAATTCATCGACGATGCGCCCGTCGGCCAGCACGACGACGCGGTCGGCATACCCGGCGGCCACCGGGTCGTGGGTCACCATGACGACGGTCTGGCCCCACTCGCGGACGCTGCGGCGCAACAGCCGCAGCACGCCGGCACCGGTCCGGGTGTCCAGACTGCCGGTCGGCTCGTCGGCGAAGACCACCTCGGGGCGGCTCATCAGCGCCCTGGCGCAGGCGACCCGCTGCTGCTGGCCGCCGGAGAGCTGGGCCGGATGGTGGTGCAGCCGGTCGGCCAGGCCCAGGTCGGCGGCGACCTGGGCCAGTCGGCGCCGGTCCGGACGCCGGCCCGCGAGTTCGCTGGGCAGCAGGATGTTCTGCTCGGCCGTGAGAGTGGGCAGCAGGTTGAACGCCTGGAAGACGAATCCGATGCGGTCGCGACGCAGCACTGTCAGGTCGCGGTCGCTCAGGCCGGTCAGCTCGACGCCGCCGATCTGAATCGAGCCGGACGTCGCCGTGTCGAGGCCGGCCAGCAGGTGCATAAGGGTGGACTTGCCGGAGCCGGACGGGCCGACGATCGCGGTGAACTCCCCCGCGGGGAACGTGACATTCACCTTGTCGACGGCGGTAACCGTCGTCTCGCCCTCGCCGTACACCTTCACCAGTTCGTCCGCCCGCACTGCGTGCGTGGTGGTCATCTCGGCCTCCTGTTTCTGTGGTCGGAGGCGAAATCTATGGAGGAACAGGGGCAGCCCGCGTCGTCGGCAGGAACGGTGTTGGCGTACTCCTCAAGGAGGACACGAGGTGCGCGAGCCCTCCTGAAGTCCACAACGAGATCGTCGGCCGGTACGACGACACCGGGCGCGGACGAGCCGAAGCTGAGCGGGTGATTTCTCGTCGCCAGCTTCTCGGGTCCGCCGCCGGCGGGCTGGTCCTCAGCCGTCTTCCTCAGGTCGCTCTTCCCCGCGTCGATGTGCCCGCGGCATTCCTGCTGCCGGCGCCGACCGGGCCGCACGCCGTGGGGACCGTGGCACAGCACCTGATCGACCATTCCCGCACAGACCCGTGGATCGACCGGACTGCGCCGCGGGAGCTGATGGTCCAACTCTGGTATCCGGCCCGGCCCGCACGCGGCCCGGCCTGGCCCTGGCTCACTGCCTCGGAGGCCGACCCGGTCGGCGAGGACCTCGCGCAGACGGTCGGCGCGGAGCCCAGGATCATCCCCGGCCTCGATCGCGTGGTCACCTCCGGGCGGCACAACGCGCCGACGACCGGCAGGCGAGCCGAGTTGCCTGTCGTGGTGTTCTCCCCCGGCTTCGGCGCCCAGCGCAACTCCAGCTCCGCCGTGGTCACCGACCTGGCGAGCCACGGCTATCTGGTCGTCACCGTCGATCACACGCACGACGCGACCGCCGTGGAGTTCCCGGGCGGCCGGATCGAACCGAACACGCTGTTGCCGGTCCTGGCGGGCATCGAGGACCCCGACGAGTTCATCGCCCTGGCCACCCGGATGACGGAGGTCCGCGCCGCCGACCTGCGGTTCGTGCTGGACGAGCTCGGCATTGCCCGCGCCGGCGTTTTCGGCCATTCGCTAGGCGGCGCGACCGCGGCCCGGGTCGTGCACGACGACCCGAGAGTGGTGGCCGGGATCAACATCGACGGCACGCCGTACGGGTCGGCGGCGCTCGGCAAGCCCTTCATGCTGATCGCGGCCGAGAGCACCACCCACGAGTCGGATCCGGCGTGGGCCGCCTTCGCGGACGGGCTGCACGGGTGGCGGCGGGAGATCCAGGTGGCCGGGACGCGGCATCTCGCCTTCCACGACACCGTGCTGCTGGCTCCCGCGTTGCCCCGGATCACCGGAGCCACGCCGGCGCTGGTCGCGGAGGCGTACGGGGTGATCGACGGCCGGCGGGCGGTGGGGGTCACCCGGGCCTACGTACAGGCCTTCTTCGATCGCCATCTGCGCCATCGGCGCAGTCCCCTGCTCGATGGCCCCTCGCGGCGCTACCCCGACGTGACTTTCGTGCCGCACGGGACGCAGCAGACTGAAACATTCTCGCTAATGAGGCCGACATGACGGCTAGCCTGAGCGAATGGGGCAGCCCGGACAAATGGTGCCACCTGCAGAGGAGTCTGTGGGGGACAGCTCGCTCGTATTCCGAGCCGGGCCGCTGCTCTGCGCCCTGCACCTCGACGAGGTCATCGAGACCATGAGGCCACTGGCTACCCATCCCCTCGCCGGCACTCCCGCCTTCGTGACCGGCATCTGCATCATGCGCGGCATCCCCACCCTGGTGATCGACGTCGCCCGGCTCCTCGGCGGTGCCGAGGCCCCGGTCTCGCGCTTCGTCGCGGTCCGGACCGAACGCGGCCCGGTGGCGTTCGCGACCGGGGACATCCACGGGGTACGGCCGGTCAGTACGGGCACCACCGGACGCCACGAAGCGCTGCTCGGGGACGCCCCCGCCCGCCTCATCGCCGCCGTAGGCACGATCGACGCGGTGCCCGTGCTGCTGTTGCAGAGCATGCGACTCGTGCCGGACGAGGTGTGGGCCGCCGCAGCCGCCCTGGCGGTGCCGGCATGAACGCCGCCGCAGAAGTCACGAGATTCCGGGCGCTGCTCGCCGCCAGGCTCGGCTGGGCATTCGACGACAACGACGCGGCCCAGCTCGCCGACGTGCTCGACCAGCGATCCGACACACACGGGCTCAGCCGGCCCCGATACCTGGGCCGGCTCGCCACGGCCGAGTGGGAGGCAGAGCTGACCACGCTCGCCGAGGTGCTGAGTGTCAACGAGACCTACTTCTTCCGTCACGGCGAGCAGTTTGCGGCCCTCGCCGAGGTCGCGCTGCCGGAACGGATCCAGGCCCGCTCGGGCCAGCGGGTCCTGCGCATGCTGTCGGTGGGCTGCTCTTCGGGCGAGGAGGCATACACGCTTGCGATCATGGCGCGCGAGGCACAGCCCGACGACGGCTGGATCACCTCGGTGCAAGGCCTGGACGCGAACCCGGTCATGCTGCGCCGGGCGACGAGAGCCCGATACTCGGCCTGGTCGTTGCGCCAGACGCCGGACACGATCCGGCAGCGCTACTTCCATGCGTCCGAAGGTGGCTTCGAGCTGGACGCCAGAATCCAGTCGACGGTGCAGTTCCGGCAATACAACGTGGCAACCGACGACGAAGAACTTTGGCTTCCGGATCAGTACGACGTCGTGTTCTGCCGGAACCTGCTGATGTACCTGACACCAGCGGTGCGGGAGTCCCTGGTGCAGCGGATGACCAGGGCACTGTCGCCGGGCGGCTACCTGTTCCTCGGCCACACCGACTCGCTCGGCAGCCGTCCCGAAGGGCTCATGCCGCAACACACGCACCACACGTTCTACTACTGCCGCCGGGAGCAAACCACGACGCCGCAGATTTCCACGGCGCCGCCGGTGACCATGCCAACGCCAAGTCCCGTCCGCTTGCCGCCGATGCCGACGGCGTCCGACGTCCACGAAAGGGCGATGCGGTTGCTGCTCGACGAACGTTTCACCGAGGCCCTGGATCTCATCGAGGCCGTACCCGCCGACCGGCCCGCCCCACGCAACCTGCTGCTGCACGCAGTGCTGCTGGCCCACGCCGGTCGCCTCGACGACGCCGAGATGCTGTGCCGGCGCCTGCTCGACATCGACGGGCTCTACGCCGATGCCCACCATCAGCTCGCGGTCTGCCTGGAGGGCGGGGTGGCTGTGGGCGTGGCGATCGGACACTACCGGCTCGCCGCCTACCTCGATCCGGACTTCGCCATGCCCCGGCTACGGCTCGGCCTGCTCGCCCGCCGGCGCGGCGAGAACCACATCGCCGGGCCGGAGCTCAACCGGGCACTGGCTCTGCTGCGCAAGGAACGCGACGAACGGATCGCATTGTTCGGCGGCGGTTTCGGGAAGATCGCGTTGACCACGCTCTGCCGCGCCGAGCTCGAAGCCTGCGGGGCGTACCGATGAGTCCCGCCGAAGTGACGGACCGCCTCGGGGCCCTGCGCGCCGACTTCGATCGCTCCTTCGCGGTGCCCGCGCGTCAGCACGATGCCGACTACGCCGAGTTGCTGGCGATCCGGGCCGGCGGGCGCCGGTACGCGCTGCGCCTGTCGCAGGCCTCCGGAGTGCACTCCGACCGGCCGGTCACGCCGCTGCCTGGACCGCAGGCGGCGCTGGTCGGCGTCGCCGGGTTCAGCGGGTCCATCGTGCCCGTCTACGACCTGGCCGCACTGCTCGGGCATCCCGTACCGGATCGTCCCCGCTGGCTCGTGCTCGCTGCGGGCACTCCGCCCCTGGCGCTAGCGTTCCACGATCTCGACGGTCACTTCCGGGTCCCCACCTCGATCATCATCGACGAGACCGACGGCAGCAGCGGGCCCGGCGTGTTGCGCGGCATGGTTCCGCTGCCGGGCGGGACCCGGCCGATCGTGGACCTGCCGTCGGCCCGGGCGGTCGTGCATCAGCTGACCGGACACATCACGTACAACACCGAGGAGCGGTGACGGGCATGGCCAAACGCACATTCGGCAGCAAGCTCTGGCTCGGTTTCGGGCTGACAGTGGCCCTGACCCTCGTCATGGGCGCGTCCTCGGTGATCGCGCTGTCAGTCGTCGTGAACGCCAAGGACGACACGATCAAGGAGGCCGTCGAGGATCTGGCCAGCGCCGAACACCTGAACACCAAGGCGGAGAGCCGGATCAGCGACTACCGCGCGTTCATACTCAACGGCAGCCAGGAGTATCTGGACCTGACCAACAACGACCGTGAACAGTTCCTCGCGCTGGTTGTGCGGTTGCGTAGCACTCTCACCGATCCGGGTGCCCTTGCCCTGCTGGAGGCCGTCGCGGCCGCCGAGGCCAAGCACGCGGCCGCGCTGGTGCCGGTCATCGAGAAGCGCAAGACGATCACAGACCTGCGGAACACCAGCCAGCTCAACTCCGGCGGCGTGGTCGGCCCGCTCCGCAAGGCGATGCAGGAGGCGATCGCCGCCCTGACGGCCAAGGTCCGCGCCGATGTGGAGTCCGCCCGGCGGGACTCCTCGGCGCGGGCGACCCAGGCCATCGTCCTGATCATCATTCTCGGCCTGTCGGCGATGGCCTGCGGCAGCTACATCGCTTGGCGGCTCAATCGCGACCTGCGCCGCGAGGTCGGCGCCGCCGTCGGGCACATCCAGAGTTCGTCGGCGCAGCTCGAGGCCGCCGCGGCCCAGCAGGCTTCCGGCGGCCGGGACCAGGCCAGCGCGATGAGCGAGATCACCACGACGATCAGCGAGCTGCTGATCACGTCGCGGCAGATCGCGGACAGCGCGCAGCGGGTGTCGAAGATCGCGGAGGACACCGCGGACGCGGCGCAGACCGGCGACACCACGATCGACCAGACCAAGGCCTCCATCGCGGCCATCCGCTCGCAGGTGGATCAGATCGTGCAGCACATGCTGGCGCTTGGTGAGAAGTCGCAGCAGATCGGCGGCGTCGTGGATCTGGTGTCCGAACTGGCCGAGCAGACCAACATCCTCGCCATCAACGCCACCATCGAGGCCAGCGGCGCCGGCGAGTGGGGGCGGCGGTTCGCCGTCGTGGCGGAGGAGATCCGCAAGCTCGCCGACCGTACCGCGGGCTCGGCCAAGGAGATCCGCACACTCATCGACGACGTGCGCGGAGCGGTCAATACGACGGTCATGGCGACCGAGATCGGGGCGAAGAGCGTCGATGCCGGGTCGCGGCAGTTCGACGACGCCACCAGTTCGTTCCGGCGCATCGCCCAACTGGTCGCCACCACCAACGACGCGACCCGGGAGATCGAGCTGTCGACCAAGCAGCAGACTACGGCCGTCGAGCAGGTCAATGTGGCTGCTTCCGACACCGCCCGCGTGACGAGAGAGACCGAGGCGAGCGCCGTGCAGACGAAGCAGACCGCCGCGCACCTGTCCAGTCTCTCCGGCGACCTGCTCGACCTGGTCGGCACCGGTCGGCGCTGATGAGCCAGGATCCGCTGCGGTACTTCCGGGTCGAGGCCCGCGAGCTGGTCGACCAGATCAGCGCGGGCGTCCTCGACCTGGACCAGCAGCCCGGGCCCGACCTGGTCGCGCGACTGCTGCGCTTCGCGCACACCTTGAAGGGTGCTGCCCGGGTGGTACGGCAGCAGGAGATCGCCGACCGGGCGCACGCCTTCGAGGAAGTTCTCGTGCCGCACCGCACCGCCGGCGACCCGCTGTCGGCGGAGCAGATGCGGGAGCTGCTGCGCCTCAACGACGAGATCGAGGCGCGGGTCGCCGCCCTCGAGCCGCAGAGCCCGAAGCCGAACCCGCCATTGCGGTTCCCCACGGGAATGACCCCCGGCGGGCCGAGCCCCTCGCCCCGGTCGAGGCCGGCCGGCAGCCGCGCGGGACCAGGGGCCACGCCTGACCAGCCGAGGACGGCCAGCGGCACCGGGATACCCGGCGGAAGCCCGCCACACCACGCACCCAGCGGTCCCGCCGCTGGGGCGCAGGCTGACGCGCTTGGGATTCCTGGCGACGAAGTCGGGAAGCCCGCGAGCGCCGGACGCGGCCACGGCTCGGCAGGGGCATCCGCCGAGGGCCAGCGGGCGAGCGAGGTGGGTGAGGCGGCCACCGACCAGGGGCCGAGTACGGCAGCGGCAGATCCCAGCCGCCAGGGAGCGGCGGGCGCTGGTGGAAGGCCCGCGGGCCAAGGGACATCCGGTGTGCCGGAGGCCGAATCGAACCGGGCAGTGGAGGTCCAGGCCGCGGACGGGAGCACCGCGGGGGTCGAGCACCAGCCCAGCACGGCCAGCGAGCCAGGGTCAACCGGAGAGTCGGGACCAACTGCAGGACGAGGACCAGCCGTAGGACCAGGACCAGCCGCAGGACCAGGACCAACCGGAGAACCAGGACCAACCGGAGAACCAGGACCAACCGCAGGACCAGGACCAACCGGAGAACCAGCGGCGCTCGGTGGACGAACAGGCGACGGCGGATCGCAGCCTTGCGATGAGAAGTTGGCTGCCCGTGCAGCCGGAGCCGGCAACGTGCCGGGGAGCGGCACTGCAGCGTTGTCCGAGAGCGGTCTGGCGCCGGCCGGCGTTTCGGACAACGGCGAGCGCGCCGGCGACAGGGAGCAAGACAGCAAAGCGGCGATGCGGACCGGCGACAGCAACAACGCCAACCACGAGGCGCACGCCAACGCCAGGGGACGGACCGGCGACAGCCGGCGGGCCGGCGGCACGGAGACCAGCCTGCGCCAGGGGCAGGCCGGCAACAGCCGGCAGGAACGCAGCCCCGGTCACCCCGGCGCCGCACCGGCGGGCTACGGCGGTGGTTCGGCGGCGACGAATGGCGAGGAGACCCCCAAGGCGCCCTCGCACACCGAATCGACGCCTGCCGCCCGGGGTGCGACGGCCGATGTCGATGAGCTTCTCGACGCCGTCGGTGAGGCGCACGCGCGGTTCGCGCCGCTGCGTAGCGGTGGGCATGCTCTTGACCGGTTGACCCGCTCCGCCGAGTCGCTGGCCGACCAGTTGCGGGTGGGGCGGACCGCCGCGCATACGGATGCGGCGCGGGGCGTCGCCGCTCGGCTCGCCTCCGATCTTGGTGCGCTCGGGCGGCGGATCACCGACACCGTCGAGCAGGTCGAGCGGGAGCTTGATGAGGTACGCGGCCGGGCCGAGCGGCTGCGGCTGGTGTCGGCATCGAGCATCTTCACCGGATTGCACCGTGCCGTGCGGGATGCCGCAGACGCTCAGGGCAAGCGGGTGCGGTTCGAGGGCCGCGGTGGTGACCTGCGGCTGGATCCGCAGGTGCTGGCCTTGGCCAACAACGCCCTGCTGCATGTCGTCCGCAATGCCGTCGCGCACGGCGTCGAGGCGGATGTGGACCGGCTCGCGGCCGGCAAACACGTCGAGGGCCGAGTCGTCGTGGAGGTCGAGCGGCGGGGGCGGTTCGTGGCGTTCCGCTGCACGGATGACGGCCAGGGTTTCGACCTTGCCGCGGTCCGACGCATCGCCGAGGCCCGGGGGCTGCTGATGCCGGGTGGGACGCCGCCCGATGAGCAGACGCTGGTGGAGCTGGTTCTGCGCGGCGGCATCAGCACCTCGCCCACGGTGACCGAGGTCGCGGGCCGGGGCATCGGGCTCGACGTCGCCCGGGATGTGGCCGACCAGCTCGGCGGTGAGGTGTCCGTGCGTACGGTGTCAGGTCGTGGGGCTGTCATCGAACTGGTGCTGCCGCTGGCGCTGATGTCGTTGCACGGGTTGATCGTCGAGGCGGCCGGGACCGTGGCCACTGTGCCACTCGACGCCGTGCTCACCTGCGTACGGTTGCTGCCCGAGCAGGCCACGGCCGCGGCTGTCACCGGGAAGATGGCGCACGACGGCAAGGCTGTGCCTTTCCTGCCGTTGGCCCGGGCCTTGTACGCCGGCACGACTGTGCCAGAGGGCGGTGGGCCGACGGTCGCCGTCGTCGTCGGTCTCGACGGGGAGGCCGTGGCCGTCGGTGTCGACCGGCTCGCGGGGACGTCGACGCTGGTTGTGCGGCCGCTACCCGATCTCGCGCCGGCCGCGCCGGTCATCGGCGGCGTATCGATGGACCTCGACGGCAATCCGCGGCTCGTGCTGGATCCCCAGGGGCTCGTGGCGGAGACGTTGCGACTCGGCGGGGGTGGCGCCGCACCGGACGAGCCTGTGCGCCGGTTGCCCATCCTCGTCGTCGACGACTCGCTGACCACCCGGATGCTGGAGCGCAGCATCCTCGAGTCGGCCGGGTACGAGGTGGATCTCGCCGCCTCCGGTGAGGAAGGCCTGGAGCTGGCCCGTTCCCGTCAGTACGGCCTCTACCTCACGGATATCGACATGCCGGGCATCGACGGGTTTGCCTTCGTCGCCGAGACCCGGGCCGATCCGGAGCTGGCCGGGGTGCCCGCCATCCTGGTGAGTTCCCGGGCCAGCGCCGAGGACCGGCAGCGCGGCGCCGCCGTCGGGGCCAGCGCCTACGTGGTCAAGGGCGAGTTCAACCAGGAAGAGCTGCTCGCCCAGATCCGCAGGCTGGTGCCGGCATGAGCGAGGCCATCCGCGGCAGTGCCGGCATGAGTGCAGGTGACCGTCGCAGTGCCACCAGCCATACCTACGTCCGCGGATTGAGCATGCGAGAAGGGAATCGTGCGTGATCAGGGTTCTGGTGGTCGAGGATTCGGCGACCATGCGCCATGCCCTGCGCGAGGCCCTCGCCGCCGACCCCGATCTCCAGGTGGTCGGCGAGGCGCTTGACGGCGGGCAGGCCGTCAAGATGGTCGATCTGCTGCGACCCGACGTGATCACCATGGACATGATGCTGCCGACGATGAGCGGGCTCGTCGCGACCGAGCACATCATGGCCGAGTTTCCCACGCCGATCCTGGTCGTCTCCTCCGCCGACCGGCAGGAGCTGTTCAGCACCTACAACGCGCTCGCCGCCGGGGCGGTCGACGTGCTGGAGAAGCCGCGCGGTGACGACTCCGACGCCGGGTGGGCACGGCGGCTGTGCTCCACCATCCGGCTGGTTTCGCGGATCCGCGTCATCACCCACCCGCGGGCCCGCCTCGACGGTCGCAGCCGCGGCGCTCCCGAGCCGGCCGAGCAAGTGGTCGCGCCGACCGCTCCGCCGCTGCCGCCGCACGGCGTCGGCGAGTCGCCCTTCAAGGTCGTGGCCCTGGGCGCCTCGACCGGTGGGCCGGGCGCGTTGACCGACCTGCTCCGGGCCCTGCCCGTCGGTTTCGTGACGCCGGTGCTGTGCGTGCAGCACATCGCCGCCAGTGAGCCGTTCGCCGTGGCCTTCTCCGACTGGCTCGCCGGGCAGACCGGGCGCAACGTCAGCTACGCCCGGGAGGGAACGCCGGTCAGCGCCCTCACCGGCCGGATCCTGCTCGCGCCGCCGGACCGCCACCTGCTCGTCCGGGACGGGGCGCTGCGGCTCAGCGACGCCCCGCCCCGGCATTCCTGCCGGCCGTCGGTCGATGTGTTGTTCGAGTCCGTGGCCGCCGAGTACGGTCCGAGCGCGGCGGGGTGCCTGCTGACCGGCATGGGGCGCGACGGCGCCGTCGGCCTGTTGCAGATGCGGGCCCGGGGCGGACACACCTACGCCCAGGACGAGGCGAGCTGCGTCGTGTACGGCATGCCTCGGGAGGCGGCGCTGCTCGGCGCCGCCGCCTTCATCATGCCGCCGTCCCGGATAGCCGCGCGTCTCGCCGAGATATCGTCCGGCGTTGGGACCCGGCGATGAGCCGTCCGATCCACGAGGCCGTCGGGCGGCTCGCTCAGCCCGGGGGATCAGCGCCGGCCGACGCCGGCCGGGTCCCCCGGGCCAGCCGCTACACCGACCGGCGCGGTGGGCACGAGGCCGGCCCGGGTACGACGGCGGACGGGCACACCGTGCTCATCGTCGACGACAGCCTGACCGTACGGATGGATCTGCACCAAGCCTTCGAGGCCGACGGCTTCCGGTCGATCCTCTGTGCCAACGGGGCGGAGGCTCGGGCGGCGTTCATCAGTGCGCATTTCGACGTCGCGGTGCTCGATGTGCTGTTGCCGGACGCCGACGGGGTCGAGCTCCTGCGGGAGTTGCGGGCTCGTCCCGGGCGGGAGCTCACCGTCACCGTGCTGCTCTCCAGCGAGGCCGAGGTCGCCGACCGGCTGCACGGGCTGCGGACCGGGGCGGACGAGTACGTCGGCAAGCCCTATGACGCCGGGTATGTCGTCGCGCGGGCACGGCAGTTGCTCGGCGAGGACCCGTACCGGGTCCACGATCGCACCACCGTGCTGGTCATCGACGACAGCTTGACCTTCCGGGAGAAGCTTCGGGAGCTGCTGGAACCCGAGGGGTACGCCGTCATCACGGCCAATTCCGGCGAGGAAGGGCTGCGGACGGCGGCCGACCGCCGGCCACAGGCGGTCATCGTGGACGGGGTCATGCCGGGCATCGACGGGGCCACGGTGATCCGGCGGCTGCGGCTCGATCCCGCGCTGCGCGACATTCCCTGCCTGCTCATGACGGCGTCCGACGACTACGCGACCGAGGTGCAGATGCTGGAGGCGGGCGCCGACGCGTTCGTCCGCAAGCAGCAGGATCTCGCCGTCGTGCTGGCCAAGCTCGCCGCCGTGCTGCGGACCAGCGCCGGGCAACTCCCCATCGAGGTGACCGGCAGCCTGCACGGGCCGGGCAAGGTGCTCGCCGTGACGCCGGACCGGCAGTGGCTGGGCGCGCTCGGCGACGCGCTGCGCGACGACGGGTATGACGTGGTGGCCGCCGCCACCGGGGACGACGCGCTGGACCTGCTCGCGGCGCAGCCGGTCGACTGCATCGTGCTGAGCGTGGCCGGCTCCGGCGACGACGCCCGGGAGATCTGCCGCCGCATCAAAGAGGTGCCGCAGATCGGCGACACCCCCGTCATCATGACCGGCGAACACGATGACGCCCTGCTGGACTGCCTGGCCGCCGGCGCCGACGACTACGTGCGTTTCACCGACGACGCCGAGACCCTGCGGGCCCACGTGCGGGGGCAGATCCGCCGCAAGCAGTCGCTCGACGAGAGCCGTCGGATCCGTGAGGAGCTGATGCGCCGCGAGCTCGACGCGGCCGGCGAACGGGCGGCTCGACAGCTCGCCGAGACCAGGGCGGCGCTGGTCGAGGAACTGGAATGGCGCAACCGCGAGCTGGAGGCGTTCAGCGGTTCGGTATCGCACGACCTGCGCGGGCCGCTGCAGGTCATCAGCAGCTTCGCGGAGACGATGCTCGACGAGGACGAGGAACCGCTGAGCGCGCAGGCCCGGCACCGGGTGGAGCGCATCCACGCGGCCGCCGAACGGATGGCCGACCTGGTGGAGTCGCTACTCATTCTGGCCCGGGCCAGCCGCGGCGAGCTGCGCCGGCACCGGTTCGACCTGACCACCACGGTCTGGCAGGTGATCGCCGAGGTCGAGGCGCGCGAGCCGGGGCGGATGATCCGGTTCACGGTGGCGGAGGCGATGACCATCGACGGGGACGAGGGCCTGGTCCGGGTCATCCTGGAGAACCTGATCAACAACGCGTGCAAGTTCACCCGCCGGGTGACGGACCCCTCGATCGAGGTGGGCTGGAGCGGGCCGGGCGAGAACCCGAGATACCACATCCGGGACAACGGTGCGGGTTTCCCTTCCGGGCAGTCGGTCGAGCTGTTCCGGCCGTTCGCCCGGCTGCACAACGCCGCCGAGTTCCCCGGCACCGGCATCGGGCTGACCACCGTGCACCGGGCCGTGGAGCGCCACGGCGGCGAGATCCACGCCGAGGGAGAGGACGGGCGGGGCGCGACCTTCTGGTTCACGCTCCCCCCGGCCCACCGATGACGACGCCGGCAGCCCAAGCCACGGCAGGCACGGTGGAAGCCCATCGACCGCCACCACCCGGCCGTGTCCCGCGGCCCGCCACGTCTGCGCGGTCAGCCGGAAGTTCCTCAGTTCGACCACCGCGCCGCCCGGGACGGCGAGCAGACCGACCCCGTTCTCGGCATACCCGATGCGCCGGGACACCCCCAGGGACGCCGCGTTGCCAGCCACCGCAGACGACACGGCCGCGACCGCGCCGAGCCGGTCGAAGGCCAGCCCCAGCACGGCCGTCCGCATGGCCACCCCGAGCCCTCGCCCGCGCACCTCCGGCACCAGCCAGGACGCCGAGTCGACGGTCCGCAGCGCCGGGAAGTTCTCCCCCTCCAGCGTCTGCACCCCGACCAGCGCCCCCTCGTAGGCGACCGCGAAGTGCAGCACCCACGACGACGGCGACCAGGTGCCGAGCGCCTTCCAGTAACCCTGGAAGAACTGCCTGCGCCGGTTCTGCTCGGCGCTCAGGCCGGGGAACAGCTCAAGCCGTGGGTCCTGTTCGAAGTCGGCGGGCAGGATCGCGGCCAGGTCGGGCAGGTCCGCCTCCCGGACCGGCCGCAGCGAGACCTCGCGACAGCTCAGGCGCAGCCCGACGAGCGGCCAATCGTCCTGCCCGGCAACCGGCACATCGGCCTGCCCGGCGAGCGGCACATCGTCCTGCCCGGCGAGCGGCGTGTCGTTCACGCGACGAGTCTGGTGGTGCGCTGCAGCGTGCCCTCGATCTCGTCGATGCGCAGCCACACCGCACCGATGCGGTCGGCGAGATGACCCGCGAGCATCGACTTGTCTGTGCCCGGCAACCCGCCGAACTCGATCAGCTTTGCGTTGGTCATACGCCGTGTGTAGTGAATCGCTATACATGGCGTCAAGCAGACCGCTGCGACCCGCCGGGCCGTCGTCGGCGCCGCGTGGGTTGCTCGCCATCCGTGCCCCTGGCGGGAGTTCACGTTGGAGGCCGTCGCCGCGAAGGCGCTGGCGTTTGCCATCGAGCGGACGGGCCGCTTCTGGCACGCCGAACGCCTAGTAGTACTGCGGCCTCTACTCGGTCTGGCCGCCATGGACGCCGGCGTCGCCGCGCATACTCCAGGTTTCTGGACGTAACGGAACTTTTGGGGCGGCTCGGGTGTCCGGTTCGAGGACCGCCTGTTCGGTGCACCTCGTTTCGGGAGGCGGTTCCGCGTGGGGCGTGGGTGGTCGGCGGCTGGTAGGGGGTTTGCGGGTGCGGGGCGGATGGGGTGTCTTCCCCGGTTCGTGGATCGTCTGTTCAGTGCGCGTCGGATGTGGTTTCGCGTAGGTGTTTTGGACCTTGGTGCGTGGCGGCCTGGTCGGCACCCGCGCGCATCAAGGTCGCGAGGCTTGGTGGCAATATGAAGTGTTATGCGAGGTTTTGGACCGGAGTGTGGGACGAGATATTCAGGATGTGGTTGCGGTTCTCGGTATGTGGGAGCGGGTTCATCAGCTGGACGTGGTGGCCGAATGGTGGAGACCGTCGGCAGTGGAGCTGGCCGGCCTCGCTGCGAAACGCAGTTCCGACGAGTTGGAACGCAGCTCACCGTGACGGAAGCCGCCACGCCGTGAGGGAGGCCGCCACGCCGTGACGGAGGCCGCCACGCCGTGACGGAGGCCGCCACGCCGTGACGGAGGCCGCCACGCCGT
>Ga0307515_10000946_pt1 | contig 66441 bp, 78 predicted proteins | sample 17_EM_MG_FD_194513 | JGI IMG/M metagenome (GOLD analysis project Ga0307515, IMG submission 194513) | Populus trichocarpa ectomycorrhiza microbial communities from riparian zone in the Pacific Northwest, United States - 17_EM | ecosystem: Host-associated > Plants > Roots > Unclassified | place... | reverse complement strand
CCAATTTCGATCCATATAGTAAGCAATGACTGACGTTATCGCTAGTTTGTTCATTGATGTCCATCCGTCCAAAGCTAAACTAACTTTATTTCGTAGTGGTAATTGCTCCTTAATTGCATCCACAGTCGGTGCATATTCCCTCCGGCAAATGGTAATAAGGGTCGTAGCAGACGGAAGAACTAGGTCATCGCGTAATGCCTTATATGCCCGTCGTAGCTCAAGATTTGATATAGCTTTCCATGGAATATGTGCCGAAACAAATCCTAACATGAGGTAGCGATTCCACGTGTCTTGGTGAAATTCGGAATTTTCCAAGTCTTCATCTGCCAGTTTGGAATGTTTTGTCTGTCATTTCGGTCAATATGGATTAAACTGGATATCAAATATGGTTTTCCTCTGCACACTTACTATTGTAATTCCACGACTTCCTTGCATTTTCAGGATGGCCAAAGCTGTTTCATCAACTAATGAACTAGTCAATTCAGTGACCTCGGACTCTGTTAATTCGTTTAACTTTGCGATGTGAGCTTTTGCCAACAAGTGTTTCCCCTTTGAGCTGGTCCCATGTTGTGATGGATGGCGAAGAACTTGGTGACAAACGATACATATGATACCAGGGCGGCCGGTCTCCTCAATTCCACAGTGCAAATAGAATCGCCATGAAGGCCCATGTATAGAATTCTTCCAAGCAATAGGCCGCTTCGAGCCTACATTCATTGAAGCCCACCAAGCGTAGAAGATGATTTGTAAAGTAAGGTCGCTCAAATCACGAATAAAGACACTTTCATTTCTGGAAGAGATCATAAACTCTAGCAATGAGTTATTCAAAGATAGTGTATCAGACATGGCGGTAGAAATTCAAAAGCTGGGTAATCCGACTCGAGAGACTGCCGAAAATAACGATACAGCAAAGCAGATTGCGGCTTCTTAAATATTGACTCCACCGCTTCAAGGATAATAATCAGATCAGTCAGACATTGCATGCATATTTGTTATGATGAATACAAGGACACATTGCAACGACTGACCGCTGAAACCTCCATTTAGGAACAGCATACTGCAGTTTCTTCCTGTGTAGCATTCAGAGCCTTGACGCTCCGTGGGCGCACAATTGCAGGAGGCGGACGCGATATTGACACTTGCATCTTTGGCAATAAAGGCAGCCGATAGGTTCATTGTGGTGTATCTGCGTTCTATTCCGGTTATATTATCCAAGATGCCAGCGCAACAATCGTTGACGCTCCGTTGACGCTCATTTTGGGACATGGTTACGATGTTGTCTGGGGCATATTTGCTTAGAAAGACGGCCGGTAGTACGATTATAGATCATTGAAGATGCATAGCCGCATGATTTTCCAAGTTGGAAGTCCTCAAATCATTGACGCTCTGTTGACGTTCGATTTTGGTGTGTAGTGACAATGTCATCAATAGCATTATTGCCTAGAACGACGGCCGATAGTTCGATTATATGTTGATATCGCCGCAGTGCCCTCGGATTGTGCGAGATGCATGGACAAAAGTGGTTGACGCTCCGTTGACGCTCATTGTTAGGACATAGTAGTGATGTAGTCGCAAACGTTTTCGCTAGAAAGGCAGCCGATAATGTAATTATGGCTTCATGCCGCCGCACAACCCTAGGATTTTCCATGATACAAGGCCAACAGTCGTTGACGCTCCGTTGACGCTCATTTTTAGGACATAGTACTGATGTTGTCGCAACCGTTTTCGCCTCGAAAGGCATCCGATAATGTAATTATGGCTTCATGCCGCCGCACAGCGCTAGGATTTTCCATGATACAAGGCCAAAAGTCGTTGGCGCTCCGTTGACGCTCATTTTTAGGACATAGTAGCGATGTAGTCTTAACCGTTTTTGCTTGGAAATGCAGCCGATAATCTAATTATGGCTTGATGCCGCCGCACAGCCCAAGGATTTTCCATGATACAAGGCCAAAAGTCGTTGACCCTCCGTTGACGCTCATTTCTAGGACATAGTAGCAATGGTGTTTCAAGAGTTTTTGCCTAGCAAGGCGGCCGATAGCGCGATTATGGGGTAACGTTGACCCGCACCCCATGCATTTTCCAAGATGCAAGGCCAAAAGTTGTTGACACTCTGTCGACGCTCATTTTTAGGACATAGTAGAAATGTTGCCGTCACCATTGTTCAATAGAAAGCCGGCCGATAGTTTGATTATGACTTACTGTAACCGCACAGCCTACTGGATGTTTCATGACACAATGCCAAAAATCGTTGAAGCTCCGTTGACGCTCACATTAATCACATCGAAACAGCCTTTGTACACTCACTACTCGTATCCAACGAATCAAATACACAGTTATGACATCCATTATTGCGTTTGTATCTATTATTGTTTGCATCCAGAAGTTTTGTTACCTCTCAATTTTTGATCAACTGCTATCTACGCTGTCTGAGTGAGAAATGATCTGACCCTATCACATTCCTGCGCTTTCGGCCGGCAATTGACGGCATGTGAATTATTGCACTAGTTTTTGGTAAATATAGCTCGACTTCCTCACCATTCCTTATCCAGCTCCTTCTCCTCGATTTCCATGACGTACCACAAGCAATTTCAAATATCTCAACCATGTGCACCAGGTCTGTGCGCACTGACCGCTCTTCCTATGACATGTATGACATCACTCACTTAAATTTTGTTAGCACATTTCGTCACTAATATTGCTTTTGCTTTGTCACTTAAGAGTCACTTGCAGAATCAAACCGAAAGTGATGGCCGTCTTACAACCCGATTTGGATCTTAGAACTTTCACATGGTGCGTTTGACCCTTGCACATGCACAGACGAATTATCATGTCTCACAATTTGGTTACTGAAATCAAGCCAAAGCTGACACGTAGCAAAATTGGTATACAACTTGCTTTTCACCGCGATCCGACGTGAAAAAGTACAGTTTGCACCACTATTCTTCCGCAGACGCTGGAGCCGTCACCATCTCTTCGTCGGAATCCGATATCTATATGGTAATCAGCTGAAGGCTATATGCAGGGGTAAAAGCTTACTGGTTCAACTGGCTTCGCGTTCAGCAACATTGACAAATCGGGCTCTGCAGCTGGCTCACCACTTGGTATGCCCGATTGCGACTGCGGCTTCACCAAACCTAGCCTAATATGACTACTTCCTGGTCGAGAAGTCCCTTGCGGCCTTTGCGATATGCCGGGGACAATGTCAAGACTCTCCATCAGCTCTCCAAAGGTTGCTGGTAGAGGTGCCAGAGCGTCATCCATTGTTTGGGGCTGGACGACGGCCGGAACCCTCAATTCGGTGGTGCCGTACTTCTTATCTCGTTCAGGGAAGTTGTCGGCTGCATCCTCCCATCCCGGTTGAGTCAATTCGTCGAGCTTCATCTGCTTCTGCCGAAATCTCTCCATGCGCTGCTGGACAGTTCTGGTGATTGTGCCCATCACCCAGCCGGGTTCGTCATCTTCTCTCAAATTGCCCTGTGCAGTCTCTTCATCATCTTCTTCTTTCCCATCCTCCCCATCATCGGAACTTGCAAGATCACTCAGACTGTCTCCGATAGCAACCAGCATCTCCTCAAACGTCTTTTCGGGCTTTCTGGAAGTCAATCCCGCTATTTCAGCCTGCGTCATATCATCCTGCTCTTGTTGAACCGCGGGCTCTGCGTCTTCAACTCGCTTTCTTGCCCAGGCGGTCTCTCTGTCCACATAATCCTCAATCCATTTCTCTTTCTCTTCATTTCTTAAGAAGTGCGTTTCTCGTCGCTTCTCCGCCGCAGGCTTCTTTTTGGATCTTAAGCTGCGCAATGCGCCAAGGGCTCGGATTCTCTCTGCCACCAAGCCGCTCTTGCCTTCATTCGCTTGATGACGTCGTTGGGTTTACCGCTTTTTCGATTCGCCGTATCTGCCCGCCGGAAGTGGTGAAAAGTTCTTTTTCAGAGCATTGACCATTGTAGTTTTCGTGGAATTTGTTGTTGGGCGAGATGTTGGATGTTGCAAGTTATGGACAATATGGAGGTAAGCTGCGTCTTCTATGTCAAGGTCAGTACGTTTACTCATCTCAAACAAAGCAAAACCGCTCTCTTGACTGTCAATAAATCCGGAATAATGACGCTAACCGTACAACATGACATGATTGTTAGGGTCACTTTCACATAAAATCCAGGGGATTATTTGAGACGAACATCGGCAGTCGTCCTTTCGCTCGAACTACATCCTATTAATATCCAGCAATTGGGCGATTTCGGTGGTCGTACACCGCAATTGGTCCCTGTTATCAAACAGGCAACATCAGACCGACTGATTGCAAATTGCGGGGCGGTGGGAAATGCCTGCAACTTGCATGCATACTCAGTAGGATTCATCTTGATCATAACGATCATGTTGGCTGCTATATAATCCATTCTGACATGAAGCTAACTATATAGTCTTCAGGGCTTCCCACTTCCTCTCGTTATCATCTTCCTCTCCTATTCCACATCAGCACATTATGTATACACAACCACCTCCGGCAGGTGAGAGCGGATCAAATACCGGCAGATTGGTGGGGGCTACATCCAATACGGAGCTTCTTGGCACACAACAAGAGCGCAGACACAAGTTAGTTCACCGCGATGCTGCCAATGTAGCCACCAAACATATGACCCAGGATGCACATTTAAAGATCGTCCGCAAGACTGGTAGCAGCAAAAACAGGAAACAGCATGCAGTTGGATGTAGGTATATTCTTATCGTGGCAAACGGCGGTCAATTAAGTGAATAACGTACAGCGGGTGTCTGTAGAGAGCTACGTAACGAATTCATCCCTGCTCATAATGGAAAACCTCCATGGTCGATGAAGTAATTTGTCCGCACAGTCCGCGAAATCGAACATCATGATGTTGTCAGCTCTGGGATTTTCGCAGATGAATTTCCTGATAAGCGTCCCTGTGAGTGGACAAAACCGGCTTTAATCACATTAGAGGAGGCTACGGAATCGTATATGGTAGAGGTAACAGCCGAATTTCATTGTTAGATGCATCGACTAATGTCTTGTAGGTTTTCAACATGTCTGCAACTATGGCAAGGCAAGGAGGTCGGGTACAGCTGGAACAGTCCGACATCCGCCTGGCGTTGAATATGGCCAAAATGGCGAAAGGAGGCTTTTCGTGCGCCGCAATAGACGAAACGAAATATCTCATTAAGAAACCACGCGCCGAGGTCCGAGAAGAGAACAAGCCGGGTGTTGAGTTTCCTGGGCATAAAAAGGTGAAGGCTGCGATACAAAGACACCCGGCAATGCATCGTCATAACCAAACGCCCGGCTGCCTTCCTTGCCAAAATGCCACCGCTAAGAATCCGCAGACATGCTGGAGACGCAGAGGAACAGGTGCACCTCCCCCCGCCCGACGCAGAGTGCGGACTCCAGAGCCAACTCCACCTCCGCCTGGCACGCCACCCGCCCCAACCGGTAACAACTCCGCAGCTCAACCCTCTAAAATCGTCAATTTGCCGGCCGGATATACTAATTCGCATACAGCTCTTCCCTGCGTGGAATTTTTCGAAGATGATGAGGATACCGAGCACGATACTGATTTTGATCCAGATATGCTGACTGATGATGGTTAGTACACTATCTGTTGTGTGGTAATGCGTCTAACATTCATTTTGAAGACAAAAGCAGCGGATTGAGTGATCCTGCTACAGATGACGAGCATTGACCGAAAGACACGGGATTTTGGAGAATATTATTATATATATCTATGTATTATTAAAGAACAACGTAGTGATCAAGAAGAAAGCATATGAAAATGCCAGAAAGGCAACCAAAACACAGTGAATAATGAATTGTGCCAAAATAAATGATTGCATATTTTGGATACAGCCATGGCAAAATCAGCGTCAATGGAGCGTCAAAAATGTTTGGTCATGCGTCCTCGGAAATAACACCTCCGATAGGTTGTATTCAGTCACCAAGGAATTTTGAGCCGCCTTTATAGGCAAAACAGACAGCAATACCCTCCCTGCCCCATCATCAAAATGAGCGTCAACGGAGCGTCAACGATTTTTGGTCATGTGTCCTGGGAAATCACACCTCCGATAGGTTGTTCTCAGTCATAAAAGAATCTTTGGCTGCCTTTATAGTCAAAACAGATAGCAATACCCTCCCTGCCCCATCGTGAAAATGAGCGTCAACGGAGCGTAAACAATTTTAAGTCATGCGTCTTGGGAAATGACATCTCCGATAGGGTGTATTGAGTCATACAGGAATTTTTGGCTGTTTTTTTTGGCAAAACAGATTGCAATACCCTCCATGCCCCATCATGAAAATGAGCGTCAACGGAGCGTCAATGATTGTTGGTCATGTATCATGGGTAATCTGGGGGGCGACAGGTTGCACATTGTCATAAACTGATTATTGACTGCCTTTATAGGCAAAAGTCAAAGTGAAACACTTCCTGCCCCATCTTCAAAATGAGCGTCAACAGAGTGTCAACGATTGTTGGCCTTCCATCTTGGTTAATCACAGTGTGATGTGGCGGTTATTGTCTATATATATCGTTTCGACTGTTATTATACTCTAAAAGGCTCAAGAATACTTAGTGGTAGCTCAGTAAATGAAATACGTTGTTACTGTCCCGGGGGATGTGGCTAGAATATCCCCTACATATATGCCTATAAAGGCTGTCATATCTTTCTTTATGGATGTTTGTGATCACGCACCACTCATAATACCGAAGATGCAAGGCCAAATATCGTTGACGCTCTGTTGATGCTCATTTTCAGGATGTAGTTGGGCGCTTGAGTATTCTTGTTTTGCACATCAAGGCGGCTTATACATCGAAAACGAACCGTGACGTACCATGGTGAATATTTTACCATTAACAGTTGCATAGCTGAATGCGACCATAAATGTGAAACCCGAAACGCAGAACCGGAAATTGGAACCGACGGGTCTAGCCAAACCTGGCGAAACCCGCGGGTTGACAGTTACGGGTCCGGGATTGGCCCGCCAAGAGTCTGCGGGTCGGGTTTTTGCCCGGTTCTGGAACAGAACCGACTCGTTTTTGCGGTCGAAACCTGGACCGCTGGCGGGTTACCCGGACCCCGTGCTAACACTGGTCTTGTCAGAGCCCACCGTCAGTTGTCAGAGTCTGCACGTTTAGTTGCCGTGATCTTGTCAGAGGCTGCTCATGCTATCACCCTGATCTTGTCAGAGCCCAGCGTCAGCTGTCAGAGTCCACAGGTATACTCGCCGTGATCCTTGTCAGGACTCACGGTCAATTATCTGAATCTAGACATGTGTTTCACTGATTGCCATTCTAATCGTGATTTTAGAACCATTTACGCGTGGAATGAAATTAGTCAGTTTTCCATCCATTGTATTCCAATAATAATCAATCAATCTAATATATACTATATACATGAGCAGCTACACATCCTCATCATCGATTACCGTCTCCAGATCCCACTGTGTGGCAGCAGGTGCTTTCCGATCTCGACCATTGATTGCCTCGATCCTGTCGATATGTATAGCCAAGATTTTTTTTTGTATCTCTGGTGGGATACTTTCCCATTGTTCGAATAGATCACTCTATGTACCTACTAAAATGCCAGATATCTGTGTCCAAGACGGTGTTCTGAATACTCTTTTAAGTATCCGCTTCAAATACCACGCGGAGGAAACTGCCACCAGCGCAGTTGTCCAATGAATGCTTTACTGCAGTTGTAGCAAGTAAGAAAGACTCTGCTGTCACATCATCGGTGAAGTGAGACGTATAAGGCCGTCGTGTGAAATTACGCTTTGAGTTCTCACAGAAGGTGTTTGCCATCACTCCCGATTGCGAACGATGCAGAAACATCTTCTTTGGTATCTAAGTTGATTGTCAGGACATTAATAGAATCAATGGTGTTCAGTCATACTTCACTCTCACAGTCTGAATGATGATACCGGTATGTGCAAGGAGAGATTAGCCTTGCTACTAGCTTTGGGCGGTCATCGTTCGAAAGGGTCCGAAAGCTCGTGGCATATTGATTGGGCGCAAATTCACGAACCGCTTCGGCGAAGAGCGCTCGGGCAGCTGATTGGCAATCCGCGAGCGTGGTTGTCAGTCCTATCGAACAGGACTTGAAACATGCCATTACTTACTGTGTGGATAGCTGATATTGAGACGTCAAACTCCTTGATTCCCGTACTCAGAATTTCGTGCGCTTCCTTGTAGCTTTCCTCAGATAATTTGTCCACATCGACTGGGTAGGGGTCCTCGCAAAGAATTCTGCAAAATAATACATCTCGGGCAATGTCTCACCGATCTTTTGGCACCCCGATGTCACCCACCTTACGCTTTTACCGGCGGCCAATATCGATGGGGTACCTATTCCGCTTTTGCATCTAGGTGTAGCCGAAGTCAGGAAGGTTGCACAAAGTCAAATCCCATAAGGAAATGTTGCTCTTACCTGTTGAGCATAGTGCGCCTGGTTCCCTGGAGGAGTGTTACAGGGTGATTGCAATGACTATGTATTGTCATCTAGAGAGTTTCATGTTGGATGCGGGTGTGGTTATTACCGCCCCCGGGTTGCCAGGAGAAAGAGTGATCGATTGTGCCTAGGTATTGTCAGTCAATGTGGGGGTGGACATTTCTGCATCTATTTGCCCGCCGCTGGTTGTCAGACGAACTAGGTGTTCACAACTAGAAATAGTCAGTGGAAAGCAGGTATGGTCATTTCTGCTCCTACTAACCCGTCGCTGGCTGCTGGAAGGACTAGGTGTTCGCACCTCGAAATTGTCATTCAGACACAAATGTCGAGCTGGATGCGTCATTACCCCTCCTTGGTTGTTTGAACTGGAAGAAAGACTACAGTTGTTCAATATGCAGGTTCTTCGACGTGGGGATCGCGGTTCATCGTCATCGTCATCACAATCACTCATCTGCTGGCCTGACGAGCGCTGGTTACCGCCATTATCGCCCCCGGATTGGTGCCGTTGTCGGCCATTTTGATTGCAGTGAGACCCAAGGCTACTGGCGCCGGAGTTTTGATGATCATTGCGGCTGCTGCTCCCCTGGGACCTGCCGCTGGGATTTTGATCAGTGCGGCCACTGCTGCCTCCGGATTTTCTAGAACGGTTGCGGGTGCTGCTGCGGGAACTGGTTCCGTTTGCCATTCTGTGCGTTGTATGTTGCTGTGCAGGTTCGCGTCGGGTGTATCGGCTTTGAATGTACATGGAATCCACGGCTCGTCACCGTTTATTATAAAGTGCATTTCTATCTCCCGTCACCTAAAAACAACCTTGTGAGAGTTGAAAATAGACCAAATAATATTGGTTCCCATGTCAGAGTTATGGTCCATGTGAAAGTCGAAGTTATGCTGTAAACGTGTCAGAATCAAGTTCATTGTCAGAGTTGAGATTATACTGTATACATTGGGTCTTCCATGTCAGAGTTGAAGTAATTACCGTATAGGCGAGGTTGCTTCTGGTGTCGGAGTAGGGTAGTTGTCAGTTAGGGTGATTGTCAGAGTTAGGGTGATTGTCAGAGTTAGGGTGATTGTCAGAGCTAGGGTGATTGTCAGAGTCAACGTTATACCATGTACGTTGGGTCTCCCGAGTCAAAGTTGAAGTAATACCAGATTATAGGTGGGGTTGCTTCCCGTATCAGAATATGGTGGTTGTCAGAGTTATGGAAATTGTCAGAGTTAAGGTAATTGTCAGAGTCGAAGTTATACCGTATACGTTGGGTTCTCCCGAGTCAAAGTTGAAGCAATGCTGTATTGTAGGTGAGGGTGCTTCCGGTATCAGAGTAGGGTGGTTGTCAGAGTTAGGGAAATTGTCAGAGTCGAAGGTATACCGTGTATGTTGGGTCTCCCGAGTCAAAGTTGAAGTAATGCCAGAATATAGGTGGGGTTGCTTCCGGTATCAGAGTAGGGTGGTTGTCACAGTTAGGGAAATTGTCAGAGTTAAGGTAATTGTCAGAGTTATACCGTATATGTTGGGTCTCTCATGTCAGAGTCAAAGTTATACTGGACTTTCCCATGTTCAGAGTAAGTTTTATAGATTCCATAAGTTAGAATTGATATTATACCACTTTGTTAAGTTTCAGTAATCTGCCAATCTTCCCGACTATATTCTTGCCCACAAACCCCCACGTTGGGCCACACTATCAGACCCTTCTCCTGCAATCACACGGTGATCTCGCGCTGCGGATCTCACCACACAGGTGGATTTCGATATGGCACTGTATGGTCTTCACTGCCATGCGAGTCGAAAGGGCAGTAACAGTCGTGAATGGTGTCCTCTCGCAAGTCCAGCCAGATCTCTCCATCGGTGCTCTGTGGGCAACGGCCGCTGACCCGACCTGAGGGTGAACAAAATGAAGGCCTTATAATTCGAATATTGCATAGCATGTAGTATAGCATCATGAAACTGCACATGGTTGGAGGTTGATGGGATTTGCGGTCCAGCTCACCAATGTACGGGAGTAGGTACCTATGAACTTTCAGGTGGTTACATACCCGGTTGAGTGTTGGACGACGCATATTCTTCCGGGTAGTAGTTCGTGTTGGTTAGTGGTGTGGCCCCCATATCCGTACAAAGGCAGCTGTGAAAGGTTTGGTTGGACGCTGCGGGCCGCTCTTTTCCCATATCCGGTTTGTGACCGCTAGTGTTCCCGGATCTATATTAGAGTAAGTAGTTAGTGTCAGCCATACAAAATTGGCACTGTGCTTGTTAGAAGATTAGGATGTGCTTGTCAGAGCAACCTGTCAGAACAACCTGTCAGAGCGACCTTGTCAGAGTGACCTTGTCGGAGTGACCTTGTCAGAGCGACCTCGTCAGAGTGACCATGTCAGAGTGACCTTGTCAGAGTGACCTTGTCAGAGCGACCTGTCTATGCAACCTTGTCAGAGCCGAGTTGTGTGCGATTGGCATATTGTACTCACAACTGGGCCATGCGATTGAAATGGATGAATCAATGTCACGGAACCATTGTAGTTTACTGTGTGGCCCGGGGATTGGGTAGATGAATCAAAGTCACGGACCCATTGAATTTTACTGTGTGGTACTTCTGCTGATCTTGGCATCATTATGTTGGGAGTGTGTAGTATATATATAGGTCCTGGAGTACTTTGGTACACAGGCACGAGAATTCGTACTCTAGTACGGCATAGAATTCCATTCTCTACCCACGACGTTCTCTACCTAACTACCCCACAATGCCTGCTACAACTGGCCACTCATCCCAAAGTCTCAGACGGTGCCGGTCCGATGTTAATTTATCGGTTAACGAGACGAAGAGAGCGGCAGCTACTCCACCTATCGGCTCTGCACCCAAGCCCATCAAATGCGTGCCAAGTCAAATTCGTATTCGAAAGCTTCAAAGCATCCCTCTTCGCCACTGTGAGTGTCTTTCATATCTCCGAAGTGAATACAAACTAACTACAAACTGGAGCCTGCAACCAGGTGGCATGGATATCTCGTTGGATGGGACTATTGTGCTTCCGCACTGCATATTTATTTTGTTCACTTCGTTATGTCTTCGGGGGTTAGTCTTAGCTTTTATCGGTACTAAGGGATTTCAGTATAGTTCAACGTCGCGGTGAACCTTCAATATGCTTTTAGCAAGTACCGAAACAATCGTTGATTGTCGCCTTGACTGTAGAGTACTTGTTGGGCGATATGCTTGACGAGCGCTTACCAATAGAGATTTCGCATTGTTAAATGATAAAGACTTTTTGTTCACCGAGCATGGTTATGGCAAACTCTTTAGAGAGTTGCTGTCAGAGCGGTTGTCAGATTGTTGTTAGAGTTGTTGTCAGAGGGCTTCTGTTAGAGCGGCTGTTGTCAGAGCGGCTATTGTCAGAGTGGCTGCTGTCAGAGTGGCTGCTGTCAGAGTGGCTGCTGTCAGAGTCGCGGTCAGGCTGGTCGGCAGTCAAAGTCAGCGACTAAATTACTCCATTCGTCGGTACTAGTCATCTATACAGCTTGAAATCTTCCAAAAACAAAACCGTAAGATGACCCAAAAGCGACCCAAAACACAGCGGGGCGAACCCGGAAACCCAAACAGAGACCAAAACTGTTAATCCGAAAGAGAGATCCCAGACCCAAGAACCAACCCAGAAGGAAAAAATGCGCAGACCCAAAATGGAAAGTATAGAAAGATCACAAATTAACTAACATCCATTATTACATCGTTGTATTGACCAATCACAGCAGTCCGGAGTGCCTGTGGGGACATCTTGCCAATCAAGGTATCATATACTTGATCAGCATCGAGAACAATGTCCTCACTGGCAGTGTTCTGTAGAACCCCCAGCGCATATAGCATTGGTGATTGCTTCATCCGCTGGGTGTTTTCAATCACCCGATCAATCGTGGTGAGGTTAACCAATCGAGTTGTGCGTTGCTTTTGTTGTTGACCAATCCGCCGGACACGCGACCATGCCTGATGGTCCATTGAGTAATTTATATCCTGTTCTACCATGACGGAATTTTGGCAATTATAATGTAGGTTCAAGCCCTCATTGCTTGTCAGATAGGACAAGACAAGGACCTTCACCAGCCCACGGTTGATAAATGACTTCTTCACAGAGGCACGTGCCTCGGCACTCATTGAGCTATGGATAGCACAACAAATGTAGCCTAATAGGCGGCAGTACTGCGCACAGTTAGTATTGTCATGCGAAGAGTCGATGTTAGAGTTAAATGGCAGAGTTGATGTGTGTCAGAGGTAAATGTCAGAGTTGATATGAGTGGCAGAAAGTGGGATTGCGAAGGAGTGCTAACCTTTTCGACGAGCCACCGCGTCTGTGGCCAATATCCCGACAGAATCACCTTCTCTCCATTGTCTTTCGCTGTCAAGGTGTTCCGGAGATAGAGTTTGAGCGAAGCCAACTTTGGAGCCCCAAACCGCAACGCAGCCTCATTTCAATGATACGTCATACCCTTGACCTTCTCAGGCGGAGGTATTCGGTCCGTCTTCCTTGGGAAAGCCTTTGCAAACTCAGAAATAACCATCCTCAGCAGGATCAGGTTCAGTCTGCGCGTGTCAACAACCCCGGAAGGTAATGTCAATAATTGTTTCGCGGAAGATATTTCTGGATCCATCGAGGCAGGGCCAAGAATATGTGCTATGGAGATACCCCGAGTAATCTGCCAACAAGCGCCAAAAGGCTTCGTCTGGCTCATCGTTGTAGCCTGAGCGGAGGCAACCCCGGTGATTCTCTCTCTAAGCCCCGTATAGCTACAGTCTACCAAATTTATGTAGAACTGTCCAGCTCCAGAGGACTTCATGAATTTAACAAGTTCGGTGGTTACATGCATAGGTGGGACGTTGATGATGGGCTTTGGGTTCTTGAACGGGATATAGCTCACCATAGTTGGCCGTAGCATTTGTGTGCATACAACCGCAAAAGCTCGCTTCCCAATAGTTTCCTCCTAGCGGTGCCGCCTGATTACTATATCCGATGTTTCCGCGGCCTTTCTTAATTTCCCCACTTCTCCAATTAAGGGGATCATATAAGCATCCCAAGCCATTGTTGTGCAGTGAACAAGTAATCCGAATTCTGGGCATTTCTTGTTCGGATCTGCAACTGGCGTGAACCCTGCACCACATCCAGTACCTGGCACATTACTCCCGTCTGCGATCCAATCGTCATCAATGTTGAGAGTAGAGTCGAATGTATCTGGCGGCAGCTGTAGGGTCAACAAGGATCAACTCTCCAGAAAAGGCAGGATCCAACGCAAGTCTTCGATGCCATTTACCAATGGGGTTGCCGTTCACATCCATTTGTATTGCGGCACTAGACTGAGTATACAGGACGCCATATGGATATTGTAATCACGGGAGTCCATCTTAAGCAACATGCCATTAGCCTTCCTAAACTTGCCGATTGGGGTCCCACTCGTTCTCAACCTGTGGCCCTCATCAAAGATAACCCGATGAAATATGCCAGGGCCCCAGAATCTCGAACCGTCGGCTTCCTCATGGTTGAACCGCTGGTAGAAAGTCTCAATGGTCGAGATCACGACTATTCTCCATGGTTTACCATCAAGAGTGGCTCGATGGGATGCCCTCCTCCAGGAAGAAGTACCGTAATCGAGATGTGGAGTTAACTCAGTGAACTTAGTGACTGCCACTTCCCATTCTGCCACCATCGGTTTAGGGCTATTTCAACCTTAGCTTGAAGTCACTATAGTGGTATGTATTCCGGTCATTCAATTGAATTAATGTTTGGAAGTTGACCTCCCAGCGTGGCTTTCGTGGCTCCCTGCCGATCTTCTCGCCCCGTTCCACCTTTGCTTCGCAGTCGTTCATATCGATCTCCCATTTGTCGAATCCAGGATGTGGATTCTTGATTTTGTGTTCATAGACATTAACTTGGTGACATATTAAAGCTATTGCTGTCAGAGTCTGATGATTGTTAGTGTGGCGAACAGTATATCTCAAGGGCACTGCAGGGTCTAACTCTGCCAGTACCGCAGTCATCAGCCAATAAACCACCCTTCGCCAACCTATCCTCCTTCTCTGTCATCCAATTCACTGCAATAATTTGATGAGGTTGAAATTGTGTGGGTTTGTGGAGCAGCTTGAAAGTTCTGATCTCCATGGTGATGCCTAACGCTGCCATTGACTCCTCCAAGTTTTCTCTTTGAAATTCCTGGTTATCCCTCAGCTCTGCTAACCTGCGAGTAAAAATTAGCTTCATTCAACATTCTGACAGCTACTCTGACAGCGGGTTGAGCTCTGACAACAGCTTTGACAACGGCTCTGACAGCGGCTGAGCTCTGACAACAGCTCTGACAGCAGCTCTGACAGCGGCTGAGATCTGACAGCAACTCTGACAGCAGCGCTGACAGCGGCTGAGCTCTGACAGTAGCTCTACGGCTCGGACTGCGACCACTCTGACAGGGACAGTGACTCACCAGTCCACATCGACATCATCCGTCTTGTCCTCCTTCTGTGCCTGCGCATCAGGGTCGTTGGCTCCCTCTATTTCCGTTAGGGCAATGTTGATGAAGTCAGCGTCTACCTGATCCAATTCTTCCACGGTTTGAATGTCGAAATCTTGATCCACTTTTTCGGCACTCCGGCCGGAGGAATACTTCGGAAGTGAATTGTTAGTCATTGGCATCATCCACGGATCGGAATCATCCTGGTCCTCCGGCATCCCCGGTAGCTCTTCCTTGCCTTCCCATTCCTCCTCCTCCTCCATATCATCCAATCAATTGCCACTGGTTTCGTCTTCGGAACTGTCCAGTAAGTCAATAACTGAGGTATCGCTATCTTCGTCCTCTTGTTTCACCCTAATGGGTGATGTTCGTTCCAGGTTGAGTGGGTTGGTCTTGGTATATTCCATTTCATTGTTGGTGTCATCCACCATGACCGTCTTGATGATGGTAACGAATGTCACCATCAGACGGCGTTCAGTTTCAGCGAAGGTCAGACAGTCCTCCCAGCTCGATTCGTCCAATGGACTGTCACTCGGTGCAAATCTTGACAATGGACAATCACCCTTGGTGGACATTGTGCTCGCCAAACAGGAGTCAACAGCCCGCAAGTAGGTTGCTAGATCATATTGCCGAGTAATCCAGGCATCAAGTTGGTCATAACACTGGGGCGCAGTAGGATGCTTTGTGAAGTCTCTCAGAACTCGAGGCCTTTTCAACTTTTCCGCAATATCTACCGGGTGATCATCTTCCAACCACGTGATAAAAAGATCAATACGGTCTTCTCTGGTGTTTTGGTATCGATTTCCAGGTGAGGTGCCTCCCACAACAGATTGAGCTGGTGAGCTGGTTGAACCGCGTTTAGGCCTCCTGATGCTGAGATCTACGAGTGAATGTGGCGAGGGATCGCGTGCATTATTCCGTCCGAAAAAGGGTCGCTGGAGGGCAGTGCCAGAGCTGTTAATCTGAAACGTGTCGAGCATAGGCGACTTAGCATCCCCCGAAACTGCGGAAACCGTAGGAGACGGTACCGTGGACCATGCCGCCGATTGTGTAGTGCCACTACAAGTGGTACTCCTACCCTGCGCTAGTGAATCTCCCCTTGGTCGCAATGAGGTTGAGATTGAAATTGCTGTTGTAGTAGACCCAACAAGAACATCTGAAGTGGGTTTATTGATCGGTGTAGTAGGAGGGACCAGGATATGCTCTAATGAAGGAGCTGATGTGATCTTTGGCGTGGGGCTTGATGTGGTTTTTGGCATTGCGGCGGGGCTCGTTGCGGTGTTAGGCTTTCTGGCGGGGCTTGGTGGAGCTTTCTTGGGTGTGGTGCTGTCCCTTCGGGTGACTCTTCTTTGTAAGCATGAGATTAGTCTTTGCATTGTACACACATCATCAGCGTTGAGCTTCGCATCCGGTGTAAGTCCCAGGAGATCTCGAGAGTTATCCGCAAGCGTCTCGCAAATGTCCGTAAACTCCTATTTGTCAGGTCGCTGTACGTCGACTTCAGAGACTCAATGTCAGAGACTGAATGTCAGAGACTCTCTGTCAGAGACCCAATGTCAGAGACTCAATGTCCGAGACTCAATGTCAGAGACTCAATGTCAAAATGGGATTCACTAACCTGGTCACGCGTCTTTGCTATACCTAGCACCTACGTGTACAATTTGATATTGGAGTACGAAGGGATAGTGGATTTGCCGTGTTTAGTTTTCCATCCCTGGACTGCTGCAAGGCCTCCAGTTAATGCAGACCGGCTACTCACAGCATCTATGTCCTGGGCCGTCTTCTTTAGCACAGAGGCACAGATTTCTTTGGTCCAGTTCGAAACGCCGGTAGGCCATCTGTGTGCAACTCGTGGTGGTGCCATAATAATGGTTGTTCAGCGGATATGAGGGTCGCTGAGTGGATATGAGGGTCGCTGAGTGGATATGAGGGTCGCTGAGTGGATATGATGGTCGTCAAGTCAACGTTGATTGATCCCAGTGAGGATTGTATGTGTTATAAACCAACTAGTACTAGATGCGCTCTGACCCACGCTCGGTGGGATGACCACTCCAACACACATTGTTACTGTGATGCGAATAAGCAAATCGATCCGGTTGAGAAAGCGCCGCAGATTGAACTGAGGAGGGTCTGAAGAAGCGAAATGCTAGTTAGTTGAGACAGGTCGGAATAGGTAGATGCAAAAATGTCGGTGGTTGTTTGGAAGGCCGAACACAACGAGGTTCGGAAAGAAGTGAGGGGTAGTGGTGTTGAAATGCTGATCGGTGTGCGGCCGAAACATCAACTCACACTGTTCCATTTAGGGAAGCCGAAACTGGTGTTTAGAAGCGGAACTTCCCAGTATTCCACACAACGGGGCTAAAGATAGTATACTCCAAGCCTAAAGATACTAATGTGTGGTACAACAATATCACGAGGCTAGGCTAGCGTCCAAGTCCGTTTAGGGTTGGCTGAATACACAGCATTGGGACACGTGATAAGAGCCTCACTACGATCAATTTCCAGTGGGCACTCATTCGCAAACTTTCCACCTTCAACAATGCAGTCCTTTATTTGCACTTTATGTGGCAGGGTCATTTCCTGACAAAGTGGTCTCACTCATCACCGCCGTTCAACACATGCGCGTCTTCACCCAACTTCTAGCAATCTTTCAGCGTCAGATGGGCTAGACTACGAACTAGCAGACGACATTCTCCAAATTGACGACGATACACTCAGCCAGCCACCTGAGACGGAGATATTCCCCAACGCAGGATCCCCAATCGATGACACAGTACGAGTTCATCCTTTTGAGGATGATGACTGGGACCCCCTTTCTCCGTTTACTACACCCCCACAATGGCAACTTTGTCGTTCCATTGTGGATACCAACCTAGGTAAAACGAAACTCAACAACATCCTCCAACGAAGACATATTTTACCCGACGCCAATGCCAAAAACCCTGACCAGCTCTATCAACTCATTGTGGACATAGAAGAAATGGACGGACTTGTATGCGGATGGGCGGAGAGTTCTGTTAATAATGAAGGAAAACCTACTCTGTTCTGGTATTGGAACCCTATTGCAGCGGTACGATATTTCGTAGGACATCTCCCGTTTAAGGACCATCTCTCGTACGTGCCGGTCAAACAAATGGATTCCAGTGGTCAACGTATATACACTGAGATGTGGACCCCAGATTGGTGGTGGAAAACGCAGGCAAGTTTCCTTGTATTGGCAGAGAGATTGTTTCTTGTCAGATTTTTGTTGTGTTTGGGTGAGTTAGAGTGTCAGAGAGAGCATGTCAGAGAGATCATGTCAGAGAGATCATGTCAGAGAGAGCATGTCAGAGAGATCGTGTCAGAGAGAGCATATCAGAGAGATCATGTCAGAGAGAGCATGTCAGAGAGATCGTGTCAGAGAGATCGTGTCAGAGAGATCGTGTCAGAGAGATCGTGTCAGAGAGAACGTGTCAGACAGCGTGTCAGAGAGCGTGTCAGAGAGCGTGTCAGCGAGCGTCAGAGTCATATTCTCAGAGAGAGCGTGACAGATATAGAGTGTCAGTTTCATCGTGTCAGAGTGAGTAGGGTGTCATAAGTGTCAGCTCCAGTGTTGACCGAATTTGTCTAGATATTAGAACCTCATTACTCATTGCTAACACATCCTAGGAATCTTTGCCAGATGGATCAACAGTTGTCCCCGATATACTCGGAAGTGACAAAACTATGCTCTCTACGCTAAGCGGCGACAAAACGACTTGCCCGTTTATCTCACTATCGGCAACCTCTCTAAGGCGAAGAGACGATCGGTTAAGACGAACATGTTAATACTAATCGGTCTTTTACCACAATGTCCAAACGGACCAAAAACCCACACCAATAGGTTCGCCTATCATGAATCTATTCCAACAATATTACGCGCTCTAGAGGAGCCGGCGAAGAGCAGATTGATGGTTCTGAGTGCAGACGGTCGCACTCGTCACGCATTTCCCTAAATTGGGTCATTCCTTGCAGACCAGCCAGAGTAGTGCACCATAACTATGGTGAAAAATGGATGGTGCCCTCGATGCGAGATATGCCCGGATGTCATGCCCGGCTTCACCCGCAGGGCCAGGCGCCGCGACCCCTAACGGTACCTGAATTTGTCAACAAAGGCTGCTGAGGAGGTGGGGCTGCGGAAGTTTGCCAACTGTCCAAATTTTGCCGATGCCCATGCAGGTTGTAATATATATAGTTGTATGAATGTTGATCTGTTGCACCAGCTACTGAAGGGCTTATTTAAAGATCACTCCTGGGAATGGATTGTTAGTTTCCTGATAGATATTTATGGCCAGGAGAAGGGTTTGGACCTGATAGATGAAGGATTTTCCATAATTCCTCGCTTCTCTAACGTACGCCAGTTTGGAGACAAAATTACCCGGGTGAAACAATGGACCGGTGCCGAGTACAAGGACATGGTGAAGGTCTGGCTTGCAGCGCTTGCCCCTGTTCATAAAGGGCATCCCAACGACTTTAACTTCATCAAATCTGTCACCGACTTCATATCGATTACCAGCTACCACTCCCACACCGAAACCACCCTCAAATACATCCAGGATGCACTTAGTGGCATCAGCAGCAACATCCACCTATTCTTACCATACCGCAAGAGCAACAGCATGAGCAAGATACCCAAAATTGATTCCCTTCTGCACTATATCGAATGTATTAGGGAAATGGGCTCTGCCGATAACAGTGACACCGAAATATCTGAAGCCCCTCACAAAAACCAGACAAAGGATGGCTCCCGTTCTTCCAACAAGGTTAACTATATTCCCCACATGTTACGATGGGAAACGCGCCTATTTCATATCAAGTCAACAGTGAGTATTTTACTACATATCGTTAAATTCGATCCCCTCTCGCCCAAGGCAGATATCTGCAGAAAGCTTCCTGTGGGGGATTCTCTAGCGTCCGACAAATTATCACCGGGTTTGATAACTCGCATCAACGGAGTGATGAGCAAACGCAACATGATTGCAACTCTGACATTTCCAGACGGTATCAGCATATCAGAGTGTATTGATGCTCTGACATCCTATTTTTCGACATTTCAAGCGGATATGAGCGCCAGTCTAGACCTACGGACCTCTGGATCCCGTGCATCGTGGATTTTTCGTCCAAAGATATACTGAGCTAACGGCGTCACAGTCACTATACAGCAGCACAATAATCCAGATACAGTTGTAGTTCAAAAGGCAAGATGCGTGGAGAAGTGGCGCGGACAAGGCAATTGATTCGACAAAATTTTGATTCAAGGAGATCGAGCACCACGAAACAATAGTTGGGTACGTCAACAAGGATATTGCCCTGCCAAACTGTTATATGCTTTTCGTTTTAGCGATTGAATCAATACAGGGGAATCCAAAGCAAATGGGAGTGTAATATGGTGGACGGTACATTACGACCTATTGTTCGTAGATGATCTTGAGTATATATCGTCTGCGATGCCAAACAGAACACATGGAATGATAATGTGTCGAGATGCGCCGCAAAGTGTACGACGCATTGTAGATGTTTCTTTGGTTCTTACACCCGTGCAACTTGCTCCGAGCTGCGAAGATACCCAATACCTACTCAACCAGTACGCATCTTTGGAAGTATATAACATGGTATACTAGATCGATCGGATATTTTGATCTCAACAGGGATGCCTAGTATCCAGTGCCGCCTTTTGCATCTTGTCAGAACCAATCAGAGCCAGAGTCCATGTCGGAGTCGCACGTGTCAGTCACATTTATCGCAGCCGGGACTGTCAGATCATGTCAGAGCGCACTTGTCAGAGCCATGTTTATCTGAGCCGGGATTGTGAGAGCCGTGATTGTCAGAAACCTTGTCAGAGACCTTGTCAGAGACCATGTCAGAGCTGCACATGTCAGAGCCACACTTCTCAGGGCCAATTTACTTAGCCATATAATATACTCTTTAATCCACAAAATGAAAGATTCATTAGATCTAAGATTCAATCGTGGAGGCTCTGAAGGAGTGGTAGGTTCAACTAAATCTCCTTCAGAGCCCAACAGAGCCGGAATTCATTTATCGCAGCCGGGATTGTCAGATCATGTCAGAGCGCACTTGTCAGAGCCATGTTTATCAGAGCCAGGATTGTCAGAGACCATGTCAGAGACCATGTCAAAGCTGCACTTGTCAGGGCCACACTTGTCTGGGCCACATTTATCAGAGCCGGAATTGTCAGAGACTATGTCAGAGTGCACTTTCATAACCGGGATTATCAGGGACTATGTCAGAGCCACATTAATCAGACCACGATTGTCCGAGACCATATCAGAGAAGCACTTGTCACAGTAGAGCGGTGATGAATACCAGGTAGTTGTTGCAGTACCAATCTCATGAGAAAGATATCGATCGTCTCAGGAAGGTCACATTCTGCTGATACACGAGTCAAACCAAGTGACCTTCGGTATGTGCACATTGCGATTAGTTGATGCACATGTGTCGAGTGTCCACTACTCTCGCTCCCACCATGTGTTCCGATTTAAACAGTGACATTCGACCGTGATATAGAGTTGCCTTTCGAGGAGTGGCCAGAGCTATAGCAGGAGTGGTAGAAGAGCCGAGCTTTGTGTATATATTTTGCTGAACGAATTCTGCAACACAAAAGTAGCATATATCGTGATTAATGACATGATTGCTCTGATATAACATGTAATTGTGACGTATTGTTATTGTATGTGAACACCAACTTTTCGGTATCCGAATCGGTCGTAAAAATTGTTTGCGTAAGTTGAGACTCTCACACACGAGATGCCAGAAAATCTTGCAAACAGCAAAATTGTAACCAAACGTACCATAAAATCCCGTAACTCACGGTAATAAAACCGTAATGTGCCGTGGCACGCCGGTAATATCAATGACATATCGTAGGCCTGCGCTAACGGCCATAACAAATCTCGGTTACAGTAACGCCAAAACATTTCCCGATGTGGGGATATGCAGCTGCCCACCATAACATATTGATGAGTAGTGCAGTGGCTTCTGCAGTAATACAATCATATCACCGTGGAAGGGCAAAATTTACCTCGGTATTCATTTTGAGAAAACATCACTGTAACCTTCTGTCCAGTGGCATACTCAGACAGTGCACAATGAATAGCTGCGGCCACAAGTGCCAATGTCTGCGGTGTTAGCGGTTGAAAGGACTGCTATGTGATCGGTTGTCGCCGCAAGCTATTGGTGGTGATGAAAAATTGGTGGTGGATTAAGTCAAGCACTTCCATCAGCGTGAACCAAGACTTCTTATCATCGATGACCTTCGTGAGCTACGCATTGTCAAACAGGAGCTCCCTAACTTGGATTCGAAGCTCAGTCTCTGATCCTAAATCCAACCGGTAACTTCGGACAATAGTTTGACAAGCTCAATCTGCCAAACGCCTTCGAATGGTACTAATCTTTAGTTTTAACTATGTATATTTCTGGGGTTATCATCATAAGTCCAATCGAGAAGTAGAAAACAGAATTAACACTTACAGCTTCGCGGGTTTGCGGATCATTGTTCAGAGATGGACCACCGGGCAATTGACACACCGATGGTGTACCAACAGGAGCACCTGCTAATGCCCGCTGACAATCCTGGGCTTCACTGGCTAGTTTCCAAGCTTCGTCAACCATCGAGTACCTCTCATCGGAAATGATTGGGCAGGGAGTCTTTGTGAGTATGATTGCTTCCATGAACCTTTTAGCTACCTCAAAAGTTGCGTTTTGGTGTGGAGGAACGTTGTGATCTCCACCGGCCTTTAGTCAAGGAACATTCTGGTCTCATCCAGCCTTGGGAAGTGGGAGGGCCTGGGCGGGTATAACATCAGACTCGCGTAATATGTTGATGGCTGACTCTGCGTGTTTGAGCAATGGTGGTGCTATGGCCCCGGCTGGATGTCACAGAGTTGGAAGTGAAGTGCGTGCAGTGCCAGTATCCGCACGGCTCCGTTTTCATGGTAGTGGAACCTTTGTTGTTTGTGTTGACTTATCACGGCGCGCCTTGTCTAGATGAAAGACCTCCTGCTGGTTGACCAAATCGTCTTCGTCGATATCAGATGACAAGGTGGACTCTCCAAACTCTTCAGCTTCATCCTTGCTGATCTCCCAATCAGTATCGTCATCATCCTACTACATAAGGATTATAGCGCGGACATTAGCAATCTGCAACACTATACACAGAAGGCTGGGTTAGAAAATAAAACATTTGATTGGCAATGAAGATTTCCTGTCTTCGATAATGCACGTGCAAGTTCTCTCTCAAGGTGTGCTTCTTGATTCTTCTGTGAATAGTGATTCCTCACCTGCCTGGCCGTAGGTTCCATGTTGATGAAGAAGAAGTCAAGTTGGAGAATGTAGACAGAAGTATATAAGGGTAAATATAGTATGATGTGGTGTAGAATAACGGGAAGATAGCGCAACAAAGTAACATTCGGTTGAGGATGAGGCAATTCGAGGCGCGCCTGGACAAAGTGATGCTTGGCCCAAGAGGATCCAATCTGAGGCGTGCCTGGAAAGAGTCTGGAAGACAGCAGTTCATATTTATATTGTCAACGTTACGTCTTTGTTGTGATTTGGGAAGCGTCAGATGGCACCAGCTTAGATGGATTCTTCATGCTGCCAATTCCCGAATGTTAGCACTCGTATCCAAGCACGCTATTGATGCAAGAATTTCAAGTTGGTTTAAGCCAACATACCTAGAAATGAACCAGATGCACCTGAAGATCTCGACACACCTGAAGATCTCGAGACATTAACAAGATTGCATCATTAACTATTACGCAGGGCCGGACATTTGGAATACTGAGAAATAGGTAGATCATGATCCCGCCCCTGCATATTACTCCGCCGAAGGTAGTTCATTGTGCCTCTAGTTTGAGTATATGCGCAGTGACGGCGTGGCACAGAATCGCTGGTGTGTTGAAGAATGTTGCAGAACTTGGACGGAGGATAGAGTTGGGAACTTGCTGAGTGGCAACACTTGAAGTTACATGGGTTCAAGCTGAGTATGTGGCTGGTAGTGGATAATTGGGAATCTCCGAATGAGGTATACCAGTCGGATGGACACACTATTTTGATGATATTCTGTCGTTTTAGGAGTCTGCAGCAAAGTTAGCGGTCGATTAGGCAATGTCGTGTGAAGAACTTCCCTCTCAGCGGTCCGAGTGTGCTAGATTAACAATATGTATGCTGTCAGTGTAAGAGAAGATGGAGGATGAGGGGTTACAAAGGAGAGATGCAACATAGAGAAAGAATGGTAAATGTACAATGAAGGTTCAGGTGTAATCTAATCGATTCCAGTTGTCGTCAATGCCAAGATTGCTACCGAACGGGTTATAAAATGTCACTCATATCGAGATGTTGCGCATAATATCCTGTATACACCGCATCATTTAATCCCAAACTCATTGTGAGTCTCAATGCTACAATGTTTACTTAACATAAATATTGGCGTTCAAAGCAGTGCATAAGAATGATCTGAATGCGTCCTGAGACTTGATGTGACAGCGGAAAGATGCGTAACAGCATGCAGTGCCGGCCATTTGAGGTGCAGCAAGCATTGAATCGGCGTGAAGGATTGAATCTAATGCAATGGCTGGGATTGCAGGCTCGCCTTAGTTTGACAGTTACTTGTACTCTCAGAAACTGCGTTGTCGTAACTCGAGCTTTCATCACGATTTGGTCTTCATGCACTCTTGGGATTGGCAGTTCGAGGAAATCAGATATTGTCTGGGTACGATTTGTCACGAACTTCAGGCAGGAGCTAGCCGGTCACCGATTGAGCCGGTGAGCAGAGACTGGTATTTAGATTCTCTATCTCTTCGAGCTCTCTTGATGGAAATCAGTTCGCATAATCTATTTTGAGATCCGGGGTATTGCAGCCCAACCATACAAGTTAGTCAAAATGTAGTTAAGTATGCATTAGAAGCGTTGTGAATTTAAGCCTGTTCGAGAAAGTGTGGTATACAGGTGAGGGGGAGTTGCCGGTCATCTGCAGAGTCGCTGAGCAGAAGCTGTCTGTTGAGATCAGATCTCTAAAGCTGCAGCTCGATTATGGAACTCGAACGACATAAGCTATGTTAGGAATCGTGGAAACTTAGAGGTCCGAACATACCTCTTTGTCGAAATACAGTTGAGCGTGCGGTGGACACCTTCCTCCAACGGATGGGTTGACACGGAGCATGACAGTTAGGGGATTTAGCCTCCGGCCATCACATACCGATCCTGCATAGATTCAGATATTATTTGGGGTCGAGCGGGATGAGCCGCGCCTGCACTTACAAGTTTAGTGTCTGAATGATTGTGTGCTCGCAGGCACAGATTCAACGCTTTCAAGAAGGAAGAAAATATGCTTGCAATGGAGCAAAATGTATCTCTCAAGGGTAATGCGAGGTGGGTATATACGGTTCAGAGGCGTCACTTGAGTGGGATGGCACGTTAATTATTAGTGGCGGCTGGTCGAAATTGGCCGTTGAGTATGCGTGCGGTGTCAAATTTGAGGTGTGTCTGTATTTCAGTACTGAGCGAGGAAAAACACGGCTGTATTCATCGGGTAAGCGTGAAATACGCGAGCCGTGTCTCAGGACACGATGCATCAACTCGATATCGCTTAGACTGTCTTTCTATCCGTGGATGTTTAGAGATATTCTGTGCTGGATCTGTCTCAGGAAAGTCAAGAAGTTGACAGCGATTGTAATTTGTAATTGACTGTAAATGATCAGCATTTTTGATTCAGTGAATATCCCGAATGCTGTCGCAATTCAAGTGTCCAGTGCGCCTGAAATAGCCACGTAACATATAATTTGAATCACACGTGGAGGTTCAGGCGCACCTGACACCTCGAATTCCGTTTGCTGATGTACGTACCACATTTCCACACAGACAATATACGATGAGCCGGGTCTGCAGCATCAAATGATTGTCACACAGAGAGATATATGGCACTGTGAAATTTGACTTAGTCACTGATTATTCCGGTGCACCTGCTTTTCAACTGATATCTGATAAACTCAACAATAGCCTCATTTGGATGATCCAATATGTGATGAACATTGACCTCATCTCATATTCATTACAATAATCAACTAACACGAAAAGTAATCGAACTCTAACCAATACTCCTAGACACCTCCCCAGCGCCTGATTCACCATACCATTTGACTATTTTGCATCAGTTGGTGAGATTGTGTTGGTTGAATGTTTAAAGAGGGTTACCTTGATTACACTGCCGAGATAATTATCGTCCATCCTTACCATCTGACGGCACGAAGTCTCCATGCTCCGGAAGTTGGTTCGTACGCTCCTCCCGACACTGCGGAATGTGGTATATCATCGAAGTCGTGATGTTCGGTCGGCTCAGCAGGCCATGCAAGACTCTCATTCGAGCCACTCCAGAGAGCTGCAGGGGATCACTGGCTCTGGTATCATAACCACCGGGTCCCGTGTTCAAAAGTCATGTGAGTGGAACTCTGTTTTGCCCTCGTCAGACAACCCATGCGAAGGACTGTCGCTGCTCATTCAATACCTAGAACTTTTTAGTTATTATGGCATGGTTCGCCGCTGAGAGATTGAGGCCTGTCCCACCCACTTTGGGTGTAGTTACGAATACAGAGGGATCTGGCAAATCATGGAATTTGAGCTGCATTTCATTGCGCTGATCGTTGCCCATTTCCGCATACATGTAGACTATATCGAGATGATCGGCAACAAACTTGGTTAGCCACCACTTCAAATGATGAACTTGGCGAGGAAGAGGACAAAATAGCACCACCATTTGCGGAGGAGGTGCACGAGGCAAGGCACATTCATATCTTTCAGGTTCGTGCAGGAGTGCCTCATTTGATCCTTGATCTTCGTCAGGTTCGTGATACTCCGCAGGTGCATTGACAAGCATCGGCAAAAATGTGTCTGTCAGCCATCGGAAAATTGGAGAATCCACCCAAGTATCGAGTGACCATTCAGTGTACCATTGTCCTGAGACGTCATTCCGATCTTCGGTGTCTCCGAATACCAATGAGAAACATGCCAGCCTCCAACTATGAACCCTCCACACTGCTGAAGCACCTTGTGAAGTGTATCTTTCCACCAGGGTCTTTAGTTGAGCTTGCTCTTCTTCAGTCCATTCGACATCAACAAGATGTGCATTCTCCTTCGGGATTGGAACAAGTGGTTCCTGATTTGCGAGTTTCGATTCTGACCACCTCCTTATTGTCCAGGGCTTTGCAATTTTGATCACCCGGTGTGCCGCATCCTGTTGAGCGTCCTGGTCTTCAGTCCAGATCGCATGCATCAAACCCTTCACTGCGGAATACAGTGCCTCGGTGCCGTGCTTTTCCATCAAAGTCTCATCCTCAGGATCTTCAGGTGCACCTGAAAACAGCCACATCGTTTGAAAACACCCGTCATAGAGTGAATGGAATCCTGGCGTTGCAGTGACTTGAAGTTTGAATCCAATTCTCGCATTGATTGCATTTCGCCAGCCCAGACAATTCCTTGTCTTGTACCGATGAGATTCATCCAATATCGCAAAACTCCATGAACAGCGTGAGAGGTGGCTGTAGCTTGATGGTTCCGCTCTGGATGTAAAGGTATCATGCGACACAAGGTGGATATTCCATCGGTTTTCCGGCTCATCAATACAGGTGTTCAGATCCTTGTGGGTAAGATTCGCATTTTCCGAGTTCAACAAGTTAATGAGTTGGAAATCGGTTCCATATGTCATCTCGTTGATGACACTTTTGAACCTCTCTGCAACGCCGGGCATTGTTACCACCAGGATTGGTCCAAAGGCTGAGGTTCGCGCTGGATGGCCCTGCGGTGGAGTTCACTCGATCTCTGACAGGCGGTGTAGCACTGAATTCTGTCTGCGCAAGGGATACCACTCCCGCTCGTCGCCAAGAATCCCGGGAAAGTTGTTCTGTGCCAGAATAACCCACTCTTCAAGGGTATTCCCCCACAAAATCGACAGCTGTAACCCCATCACAACTTTCTCAGTCAGCAATTTGCATATCATTGCTGCTGCTACAGAGTTGAAAGTCTTTCCAAGACCCATTTCGTCTGCCACAAGTGCTACTGGCATATCAGCATCCCAGACCAACCTCCTCACAATGAACCAGATCGCCCAAACCTGGTGCGCCAGAAACTTCGTTCCAGGCAGGCCTGGGATTGATTACTTGTGGCCTGGAACACGGTCATCTATTGATTGGCGAATCGGATGAGCATTCAGCACGCTGACTGCCTCATCAAAACACTTGTGCTCAATTTCGTTGTTGATTGTATTGAGAACCGTATTCAATACTGAGCCGGTATTATCTGGATTGAGGTCCACCTCGCCATCCGGTTGCTCCTGAACCTCTCTTGCACCTTCATCGGTCTTCTTTTCGTCCTCAATCATCTCTGTCAGGTGCTCTAAGGTAAGCTGGGGAGATGGGCTCATACTCCGGCACTCCTGAAATTCAACTCGATGTTAGGTATTTCACAGACAAGCATTTGGACGCAATAAATATGTGGAATATAATCAATTCTATTCACTCAATCAGAACTTACATTAATACTACTGTCAGTCTCTTTCCCACCTGCATGCTCATGCTCCACTCGTTCATTTTCATCGTATCCCTCTGATGTGTAAGTATCCTGATTAGCAGTGTGCATAACTAACCAGAACAAGGCTACCGGGGATTACCTTCGGCAGTCTCATTACGTGTTCCCCATTTTCCTTCCCTGTCGCTTCCTTCATTTCTACCAAAAATAGGGTCACATTGTATCCCAGTTTCAACTTGAAGGCAATTGAAAGGGAACTGTTGTACGATACCTGACCAGGTAGAGGGTCATTCATCATTTGCCCGGGTACGTATAATCTCATATACTCTTCGTCCAATTCTTCCTGCATCAAGTTTCATTTGTATAAAGCGGTCAGACAGTATGGTTCTTTCGGGCCACAATTTTGTTCAATGAAATCAATCAGCTCCTTCCAGTGTCTCACATCTGTGTACGAAGCTTGGAGTTGCATGCTGTATTTCTGTTCATTGTTGCCGTTCAGCACTCGACGAATCACAACCATGAAAGTTGTATTTGGCAACTCCTGGAGGTTCCCTCTTGCCTTTTTGCCCGCGCGCTCTCCCAAATCCGTCACCGGTCGCTTGTTGCCTCGCATTCCCTTCTTCCTCGCCTCCCGAACCTCCCTTGCACATTTCTTTATAAACATCTCCACCCACTGTCGCAAAATCCATTCATCATTATCGAAATTTCCAAAGCCAGCCAGGTCTTGAAAGTCTCCAAGAAATCTCCAACCGCCGTTGTCAAGTGCAGGGGTCCATCACTCAGCAGGTTCAGATGGTTCTGTCCCCGGATAATGGACCAATGCTTCTTCTCGAGAGACCCAGCCACCCATACTTTCTTCCACTTGTTGAAGGTACTAAAGTTGGGCTGCCCCATCCTTTTCAGAAATTGCTTCAAGGAGGGTTCTGTTTGCTCCAAGCCGAGTGCAGCTTTAGCGTCGGCCCCGCCCAAGTCCGACTAATTGTCGCTCTGATAATCTTCATTGTATGCGGCATAGGAAATCTCTGGTAATGGAGGCAAATCGGCAATCCCTGAAACAGCTGTTCTCCGCGGTTCTGCAGCCGGCTAAAATCGTTTCGTTGGGAGGGTAATAGGGGGTCTGCCAGGTGCGCCACGAAGTTGTCCTGGTGCAGTAGAAGAGGACGAAGTCGGCCGACTGACAGGATCGTTTCGAGGCGGTGCTGGAGGCACTGCAGGTGCTCATGGAGATGATAGCCCATGTCGTGGGAATTGCTGAGGGGGGAACATTCGAGGTCCACCATATCCTCCTTGGGGAAAATCATATGCTTGCCACGATTGCCCATAACTCTGATATCCTTGGGTTGCAGCGGAGCTTGGTTGTGAGCTTGGTGTCATGTTGAATGGGGCAGGGTGGTGAAACTGGGGAGCGCCGGGAAATGGTGGCTGCAAAGGCGGTTAACTATTCCCCGGGGGAGGATGAATTTGATTTGTGGGTTGCCCGAATTGAGTGTCTTCGCTCGGTGTATTTCCAGCACTATCATATGATGCTTCCCCATTGTCATCAGGGCGGGGTTGTCAGCCAAACAGCCCACCGGGTGGAGCCATATTGGTTGTCTTCTGCGGAGATCGGTTCGTCGACATTGTATGTGAACCCATAGACGGTCGTAAAGAAATTGTCAATGCAACAGGTGATTTCGAATGCAGTGGTGTATAGTTGAGAATATTGGAGATAGCAGTGACCGTCTGCGGAATGAAGCCCTCTTATATCCATCAACCCTGTCACGGACTGGTGTTTCACTGCACCTTCCATCCCCTGAAACCCGGCTGTGAAAAATAAATCATATTCACACACATCCCCCCTTTCTTTGTTATCTGCTCGAATTCGCATAGTAGGATGTTGGATAGAAGCTCACCTGTGTTCAATTCATGACAGTAAAGGTCATAGAAGGGATTCGACATGATATCTCTAGGAACCCAACAATAACTACACCAGGTTGGAAGGGTAGCACAACTAGGCATTTTACACTCGAAATGTGTGTGTACGACCTACTACTTCATTCAATATGAGACCTTGTTAGTCGAGCAGCAACAGTGATTGCTTCCTTTTGAGCTCCTTGTGCAAACTTGGCAGTCTCCTCAGGATCCCACCTCCCGGTCCAGGATCGTTACTGATGAAAACATCCTACCAGCCTATCAAGTTCTCGATGATCATTGAGCGGGCATACAGCCAGCTAGGACACTTACCTAGTCATTGTATTAAGCTGATGATATCCGCTGCTTGAGGCTCGGACGTAGAAATAATCTGCAATATGCTTCATTGACATAGAATGTGATATGGCTGGTCATAATAGTAGCACCGTATGTACAGTATTACAACTTGATCGCAGTGATGACAAAAGAAATTTTCTCTGCTGCCGATTTTCAGTAGATAATGTGCAACATTATTGTGAGGGATTTGAAAGATATTATCCTAGTTTGTGAAGAAAACTGATCATGAGGTGACTTTGTTTTACCCTTCCTCTACATTTGGTGGGGTGTGATGCGGCTTTGAACGTGATATGCTAACCTGAATATCATTGAGGTTCGAATGCAGCAACAAACTTTACCCCCTAAAGCATCACCAAGATTCGTCAGAACACTGAGCATTTCTCAAAGATGGTCAACACTCGCCGGAAACATATTAAATGGTTCATCTGGAAAAACAAATGATGCAACAAGAACCGACTGGAAGCTCACTATCAACAATATCACCCAATATTGATGAATGAAGGGCTATTTCCCAATAGGATTCTACCACCTGACGGCTTCCCTCACACCGAGCCATCATGGTTTGACTATCTTAGGTGCACCTTAATGGCCATCGACAAGCTGCCAATTAACGATCTACTCATAGACAATGTACCAGGTGCACCACCACCTGAAGATACTCTCAACCAAGACCCTATAGACCCTCAGCAGCCTGATCTCACCTGTACCCCTGATCCAACAAAGACAAAGGCTCATAGGCAGGTAGTTGGAGTGGAAAATGCCGGGGGTAAAGCTTATGGCAAAGAAACTGGATTGTACAACAAGCATCGAAAGTACTCAGAGTAATGGAATCCATGGCATCCATTTTGTTCCGCACACGAGTTTCAGCAGGCTCAATCGTTTTGCCAGCAAACCAAACCATGGATAGATTAACATCTGAGGTGTGGACTGGACAACAACAAAATCCAATCACTCCAACTAGCAGATGCCCTGCGAAAGCTCCTCCCTGAATGCGATTTCAGCCTCGGCGATGATAGTTAGATTGAAGGTGTGTCACATATCTCCGGAACATTATACTACAGGGATATTATCAAATGTATTCAGATCCGCCTAGCACATCTCCCATTTCAGGCACACCTCGATTTTGAACCGGTGCAGCTTGCTGACTCTGAAGGTCGTCGAATCTACAGCGAGATGAACACGGGTGCTTGTTGGTGGGATACACAGGATCAACATCCTGCCGTGGTGACGATTGTGCCAGTCATATTTGCATCCACCAAGGCTCACTTGACCAATTTTTTGGGCGACCAGCATGCCTGACTGCTGTATACCACGATTGATAATAGTCGGAAAGATATCTGCCGGACACCAAAAAAGCGCGCCTCGATTCTCATTGGACTGATTCTATGTCCCCCAAAAGATGCCAAAAACATTGACGAAGCATGGCATTCCGCGGTTGGAACTGTGCTGTCTCAACTTAGGCATCTTGACATCACTGGCCACTGCTTGAAATGGGATTGTGCAGATGAATTCCAATGACAAAGTTACCCTCTGTTGGCTGCCTGGGTCTGGGATTATCCGGAACAATTGATGTTTGCTCAAGCCTCATATGGCTGATGCCCGATGTGTGAAATTCCCGATGGTTCCCCGATGGGGCATTCATCTGTTTGACCACTCGATAACTCAAGCGACCAGCATATTTACTTGGACCTGCTGGTGGACAATAATATTGATGCTCTGCACACTCTAGGTGTCCACCCAATCCGCAACCAGTTCTGGCAATACCCTCTCTGCAATGTCTATCCCCTTCGGCAGCCTGATGAATTGCATCCGCTGCTCCTGGGGTTAGTTAAAGACTTATTGCACTGGCTGCTCAAATACCTGAACGCTAGAAATCTCAAGGATCAATTTGACCATCAATTCACATCAGTGCCACGATATCCTGGCATACAGCAGGTCTCGAAACCATTCGATTCATTGACATGCAGCAGCTGGCAATGCAAAGAGATCTGAGAAATGATCAGAACACTGGCAGTGACCTGCGCTCCACGTCCTCTCTGCTCCAAGGATGACGGGGAAACTGGGGCGGAATCAGCCTCCGATGACATGGTAATGGGAGCAGTGCGGGCATTATGTGAATTCTCTCTACTTGTCGGACAACAAAATCAGTCGAATCTATCACTCACAGCACTAGACAATGCCCTGATGCAATTTTAGAAGTAGGAATGAATTTTTTGATAACAGAAAATGTCAAAGTCTGCGAAGGCCAAAGTAGATGACCTATTGGCAACGGAAACCCCTTAGTGACGCGCACAAAAGATTGATAAGATTCGTGCTGCAATGCAGGCCCTTGTTTCTGGGGCTGAAATGGTTTCCTCAACCAAACATAGGCAATTACCGGTGCGCCTGAATAGAGCCCGGTAAGCAGCAACCACTTGGTTTGATGCTGATTGTCAGAAGGCAACAGTGCGATTGGAGCGCAAAATCCATCAAGTGACAGGTGCTAAACGCCTGCTTTTCGATAAATTATTCCAACATCATGAGCGACAACTATTGCAGGAAGTCGGGGTCAAGGCAACTGGTCCCAGAAGGATATTCGCAAAACAACTTGCATTAATGACGACTGGTGCCGAAGACGAGGCTTACGGGGTGCCAAACATGCCCGCTGACATGTGACTGCAATTTCAGAATCGCCTATCCGATGTTGAGACACCAGCCACAACCTCAAGCTTGGCTGATTCGGAGCACGTCAATAGCCAGCTGGAGAGAGAAATTTATGGCATCACCTCGAATGAATAGAAGCGGTTCAAGAAGGAATTCTCCATCCGCTTAATCGAGTTTGAAGCTTGGTTGGAGACAACAGGCATTCAGGCTCTCCGGAAAACCATTGAACAGCACGTAATACATTGCGGATATCCAAGGATGCATCTTTTGAGCCATATATCCGAGTCAATTCGGTGAAAGGGTTCCGGTGACAATTTCACCAGTAATCTTTCTGCACAGCTACATATCACCAACATGAAAGAGGCATATCCATCTAGCAACAAAGTCAATTCCATTCGACAGATGCTCAAGCACAGTGAATGGTGTTCCGGTCATGACTATATGGAGGAGACACTGTCATATTTTGCACTCGAAGGCTGGTGCGATATTGACTCTGCAAAGGTTTTCGACCTACTATCCGCTACCGATAAATGGCGAAGTAAACGTAGAGCCCATCTGTTACGTGTCGAAACAATTCAGGATGAGCCAATTATCCGCTGCGTATCACAGCAGGTATATCATTTGACAGAAACGCATCTCCGCGGAGTGTGCAGTAGTATCACATTAACCTCACTGAGAGTTGCATCAGAAGATTGCGGAATTCCCAACTTTGGACAGCAATTCCGCACTGAACTTGAAGAGGACTGGGGACGCGAGGTTTGTGGACTCATGCTCGGATATGATCAGAATGTATTCTTTGACCGTATATTCATTAAACTCCAGAATGGGCTGTTGTACTACCGTCAACCATTTCACAACCCTACTTCTGTTGAGCGTCTGCGACTTGATTGCAAAGTAAAATATACCTGTAATGGCAGTCAGTATTAGGTTCTCGGCAATGGCACGAGACGTGTCCAGGGCCGGGTAACCGCAACCTGATATAGACGACTCACTATCTCTCTGAGATCACTAGCGATAATCTTACCTATCCACTACTGTATTACATTACCACATCCATGTGTGCAACCGGATCTTCTCATATACTCCCATACGCAGCCATATACGGATATAGGGCCTTACACTATTATCGCTCTTAACCAAATCGATACATTTCGCTGATGGGATCTTGCGATTTACCCCTCTTAACGCGTCGCAAGAAAATAACGCGTTTTATCTCAAAACATGCCTCCGAAGAAGCTTACCAGAACTCAATTGCGCGTCACTGCAATCCATGAGAGTGATGACACTCTGCAGGCAGCGGGATCGACAGCCGAACGCACTACTCCAACAGTGTTCCCAGCGGCTGAGATTAACCATGACGATAACCTCTATGATAACCTCGGTGGTGAAAGAAACAAAGATAGCCCTATCGAAAACAATAGTGGCGATCTCCATTCCCAAATTATGAAGAAGATCGTCCAGACGTGGCGACTCAACACTGATTGCTGTGGAAATGCTGCTCGAGAATCAAGCCAAGTCGAAAGCCGAACAGAGACTTGAACGGGAGAGGATGGCTGCTGAACAGGAATGAATCGCTGCCGAATGGGATGAATGGGCTATCGAACACGCCGAACGCACTAAACGAGACACCATAGGCCCAACACCAAATATCTACAAGATGGTTGACCCCATACGGTTCTGTGGCAGTGCAAAAGAGTTCCACCGATTTCTGGACGCGTTATGCTCGAATTTCATCTCCCACGGCCAGCTATTCCCATGCGGTCAACCCGATCACGTCAAATACGCGATCTCTCTTTTGGACGCCCGGAGTAATCATCAAAACCAAACAGTTTGACAGACCGCTATGACAGACCATTCAGAATGAGCGGGCGACATATCTGTGCAATCCGACCCATGCCTTCAGGACTTTGACAACTTTTCACAAGAGATGGCTAAGGTTTATGGAGATAAAGACCGACAATGCGTGGCAGTGATCACACTGATGCAGGGATATATACAACTTCAACAAGAATCGGTCAGAGCCTATGCGAATCGTGAGGAAACTAATTGGAGACAGGCCGGGTGCAATCTACAGAAGCACGATGAAGTCCTATACGATATTGCCTGGGTAGGCCTCCGCAACTCTCTCAAGAACAAAGTTGGACCGATGACGCCCGCGTGCCCCAGATTTGTCACCTTGGACGAATTCTTCGACAATGCCACATCCTCGTAAGTTACATATGTCAAAAACAAAAGGCCACAGCAGCAGCAACAACAGCAGCAGCAACAACAGCAGCAAAAACAGCCTACGGACTCGTCTTCCAAAGGCGGCAAATGAGGCTATCGGCCATCCATCTGCAAGTCAGCCGACATCACCGGCGGCGGCAAATGCCGGCAATCGGGATCAAACAGACACCGCAACTCACGCGGCCGAGGACAATGCTGAAGCCTACCACCAGCACCACGGGTCTCCACGGGAATCTTCGATAGCCAACATACTACCTGCAAATGCCTATGATGCGCATTTCCGAACCACAAGGCGAGCTTCTGGCCTAAATACTCACGAGGAGGTAACCCACCGCAGCAGGACCAGACATTAGCTCCATACAAGAACGGAGGACACCAAATCAAATGACAGAAGTCCTTCGACAATCACAACCCAAAAGCCTCATAGGCCTCTCTCTGCATGTCGCCCGACGGGAGAGATTCGAAGAGGCGGAATTGGGGTTGGTGAGGTTGACAATGCAGACTTTGATGGTGACGATGGACAGCATACAACCGCATCAGATTGCTTTGAAGTCAAGGGTGTTATTGGAGAGCCAAACAGCTCTGATGTCGAGTCAGTACTTATGCGGCACGTACAGAATGGACACGTCCCATATTATTCACGAGGATTTTATAAGAATTGGAAATAGGGAAATGCAATGAGTGCGAGCTCTCCTCGATTCCGGCGTGACAAGCATCTTTATGTCACTGAGACTGCGAAAACGGCTTGGTCTAGCGGAAGAACCTGGATACCTCACGACTCTAGGCCTCAACGGCCAAGTAATGGTTCATGCGAGCGACTGTCGAAAAATGGCGTTCACGGTTCAGTGTATGGAGCACATTTCACACCGGTTCAAGAAGCGGAGGTGCTAGTCGTGCCTATGCGGGCTTACGACTTGGTTTTGGGATTGCCATGGTTCCAGTCCAGGAACCCTGATGTCCATTGGCAAAGCGGTTGACATTTGGCTCTGGGAACACCAGGGGGAAGGAAGTGGTGGCAGTGGACCGGGTAGGCCATCAGGAATGCCCCGGGGATGTACCAGGATTTACGGCTAGGGAGGAGGCGTGTTCCAAAGGATGCGGCGGTATCCCAGATATTCAAATACTCGGAGCAAGTGCCTTTGACAATCGACTGGCCAGTGAGCAGGTCGTCGGGACATTCTTCCTAAGCGTGGGAGATTGTACAGGGCTGCTGGGAGCGACTGTGGAAGGCATCACTGAAGGTAAGTGAGATAGGCCCCAGGCACTGGACGTGCGAGCTGGGGGCTGTGGCTGTAGTTGCGGCAGAAGAGTGTACCAACAATGAGGACCTTGAATGACTACTACCTGCACGCCGAGACATGAAGGAGGTACTGGATGGCGGGGCTTGGCCCTATTGTGGTGAACTGTGTCAAATCTCGGCTCCTGGATATTTCTTCATACCGCTCCATATCCATTATGAATTGAGAACTAACGTGTGCAGATGGAGCCGGCACAATGAAGAAGATAGTGCCTACAGATGATAGAGTGGATATCCCGGCCACTTATGGATAATTTGTGGAGGTTTTCACCAAAGAAAATGTGGAGACACTCCCGCCGCATCAGTCAACCGACCATGCAACTGACTTCGTGTCGGCTATATCTTGCCATATGGGCGGATTTACAGCCAATTGGAATTCGAGTTGAGAACGTTAATGGCTTACATCGTGGCAAACCTAGCCAACAGGTTTATTCAGCGATTATTATCGCCAGCGGCAGCGCCAATCCTCTTCGCAAAAAAGAAGGATTGAGGGTTAAGGCTTTGTGTGGATTACCGAGCGCTCAATCTGGCGACGGTCAAGAATCCGTATCGCCTCCCAGTAATCTCAGAGATGCTGGACCGTGTATCTGAGGCCAGGATATTCACGAAACTGGACCTCGGCGGTGCCTATAACCTCATCCGGATCAAGGAACGTGACCAATACAAGACATCTTTTCGAACGGGTTACGGCCAATTCGAATACCGGGTTATACCATTCTGTCTAACACACTGACCGGCTACGTTCCAGTCTTACATCGATTATTGCCTACGGCCATACATTGACCACGTCGCGGTATGGTACGTGGACAACACACTCATCTTTTTGACAAACGAGAAGGAGCACGAGGTGCATGTGCACCAAGTGCTGCAGCAACTTAGGGAATTCGGCCTCTAGTGCAATGCCGGGAAGTGTCTATTCGGAGTTTGGGAAATCGGCTTCCTGGTGTTTCTCAACACTCCCGATGGAGTCGGCATGGAATCGGACTGGATCTCCACAATCGAGGACTGGCCCACACCGAAGTCACTGATATATCTTCAGGTGATTCTCGGATTCACGAACTTCTTCCGAAGCTTCATCCAGGAATATGCAAAGGTGACCCTTCCACTGACGGAATTATTGAAGAAGACAGAGGCAAGCCCGAGATGCATGAATGGGGCACATAGAGTCAAATGGGGATGGACGCAGCAAGCCGAATTGGAGTTCTGGAAACTGAAAAGGACCGTCACCGAGACTCCAATCCTCCAGCATTTCGATTCGGCCAAGCCATTCATTCTCAAAACGGACGCGAGTGGATTTGCGATTGCGGGCATTCTCAATCAGTACAGTGTTTTCGGGGTCCTGAGGCCGGTCTGTCTCTACACCCGGATGTGCCCTCCAGCAGATCAGAATTCAGTCACTTATGATCGGGAGCTATTGGCTATTGTGGAAACACTAAAACAATGGCGGCATCACCTCGAGGGCGCCAATTACAAGGTCCTATTCGGTGCGATCAGAAAAATCTCGAATACTTCAAATAATCCAAACTACTGTCCAGATGACAAGCCAGATGGTCGGAAATTCTTTCGGATTATGACTTTGTCATCCAGCACTTGGAAGGCAGGAAGAACCCGCAAGATGGCCCATCCGGACGGCCCGACTACGAGATGGGCTACGAAAGTCCTGTGGCACGACTATTGGCAACCGTCTCAGCTGAACCATACCAAGATCTCATGCCTGCAATTATCGCGGCCCAGGCTTCTGACGCTTTGGCTGTCGATGTCTCTGCGAAGCATGTCGACAGACCAATGATAGATGGCACAGATACCGCCAAAGAGGAGAGCCAATGGAAAGTCGTCGCGGGAGTCTTGACTTATGAGGGTAGGATATACGTTCCAGTGACCGATTCTCTACGCCGAAAAGTGATAAGCCTATTCTAGGACAATCCTTAGTCCGGTCATTTTGGAGCTCTTAAGACTACTGAGCTGGTATCTAGGGATTGCTATAGGCCAGCAATGGACTCGCGTGTACATAAGTATGTCAGCTGCTGCACAGTATGCCACCGAATCGATGCTCATCGGCACACCAGGCACGGGATCAAAGTGCCCTTGGAGGGACCATTGCGGCAATGGGAAGGCGTCACTATGGACTTCGTCTCCAATTTGCCAGAGTCAACGGCATCAGGCTACACCGGGATTCTCGTCATCGTGGACCAACTGACAAAGATGCCAATCTACTTACCGTGCCGGAAGGATATCGACTCGCCGGAATTGGCCCATCACATTTTCGAACACGTCATCTGCAAGCGCGGCGTCCCGGACAACATAGTCAGAGATCGGGGCTCCCAATTTACAAGCCGATTCTGGACCCGGGTATGTTCTTACTTGAGTATTGACCATCGGCTCTCGACAGCGTTCAATCCACAGACTGACAGGCAGACGGAGCATCAAAACCAGACGACGGAGCAGTATCTGGGGGCTTTCTGCAACTACGAGCAGGACATTTGGGTCGAACTCTTGCCGCTAGCCGAATTTGCTTACAATCACCCAATACACTCATGTACGAGGATGACTCCATTCTGAGCGAATTACCACTGCCATCTGGTGATACAGTTCAAGGCCCCGAAGCAACCATCTAGCCTGATTTCGGAAATCCAAGCAGACACGTTCGCAGCTGGCTTGGAGAAGACTCACCAAACCCCCCGTAAGAACTTGCCGGAGGCTCAAGGCAATCAAATCTAATCAGGCGGTAGCTAAGATGTTGTTTTCGAGATTGGAGATAAGGTCTGGCTTTCAATGGGCAATTTCCGGACGACAACACCATCACACGAGTTGGAATACAAATGGACGGGACCGTATTCGGCAAGTAAGGTAATCATTAACAATGCGGACAAACTAGAACATCCGTATACCATCCGGAAGCACAACGTTTTCCACACCGCGTTGCTCGACCGCAAGGCGCCTCCTACCACCGGGCAGCCGCCATCTGAACCGCAGCCAACATTCGTCAACAACTCTAACGAATGGGATGTCGACCGAATCCTCGACTTCAAGTGATGCTACCGGAAGCTCCACTATCTCGTATAATGGGCGGGTTACAGTTACGTACAGACTAGCTGGGAACCAGGTGAGAATCTCGGGAATGCGCAGGAATTAGTTGATGAGTTCCAGCGAGAGCATCCGAGGAAGCCTCGACAATGATTCGACTGGAGGAATGGGATTCGACGTTTTAACTGGGTTTTCCATTGCTTACTTTCTTATGGATCTCAGCCGAGTACAGATGGCGTCGGTATGGGTTTTTACCACCTACGGAGACAAGTCAAGTGGAGGTGGAATTTCCCCGTGCACTGAATCCTTTGTGTGGCTGCTCATAGGGCACCTATTGGTTTCGGGACTTACTAAAGTCATACGGAGGCGTACGCATCTGGGTTTTGTTTTCTTATGGATTTTCTTGTTATATAGACGTATGTGGCAGCCCAGGGGGTCTGCTCCTGAAGGGGGGGATGATGTAATGGCAGTCAGTATTAGGTTCTCGGCAATGGCACGAGCCGTGTTGAGGGCTGGGTAACCGCAACAATATATAGACGACTCGCGATCTCTCTGAGATCGTTAGCGATAATCTTACCTATCAACTACTCCATTATATTACCACATCCACCTGTGTAAGCGTATCTTCTCATATACCCTTCTACGCGGCCATATACGGATATACGGCCCTATAATACCCATGCCAACCAAAGGATCATGCCTGAAGTTCAAAGCATCTGCGTCCAGTATACGCAAAGTGAAGAGAATGACCTTGATAACACCTTCCAAGGACCAATTCCTTCTTTTCCTGTATTATACTTCAGCTGGACTCCCCCGAATCAGATCCTCCAATTTATGGAGCGCCTGCCAGCCGGCAAATCGATATTGACCATTTCTAAGAGGAGCAAACAGACTAAACAATGGGTATTACGTCCTCAAGCTCAAGAATAGCCGGTGGTGATTCCAACAGAGTTCAAAGATCTTCATTGTTGGGCAGATTGTGCTGACGGGTTCATCCGGGTTGTCAAACAGACGAAGAAGATGAATATTGATCCTGTCGGAGCTATAGTTGGACCAGCACATTTGGTGCGGTAGAATGCTGCATCGGGCGGCATCGATAATGTGTGGCATTTAAATAATCTTGTTGATATAGATACTTACTGGACTGTAAATTAATTAGATTAGAATGGCTGATTCAGGTATGTAGCTGTGAGATAGTTTATCGAATTGTACTATTCGATATAGACATTATATATGATTACTCCAAGAGAGTCTTGCTCGAGGTGCACCGGAATGGTCTTGGGGACGAGTGTTGTAGTCCCATCAGCTCCGAAATTTTACCAACTCAACGGCATGATTTTATAGCATTCTGAAGACGACTTCATACTCTTCAGAATATTTATGTATTCTATTCCGCAACTTGAGGAGCGTTGAGGAGCACCTGAAAGTACTTTGCAGAGCACCTGAGAAACACATTGTTTTGCATTCAGCCTGTCCTGGAGCATCAGGGAGATTCTGGAAGCATGGCTGTGGCTGTTCAGCATAGCTGAGTCATTGAGTTATGACAACTGAACAATTTTACATTTTGCTGAATGAGTGATCTGAGATATTGAAGCGTAGGTAACATTATCGGTGAGGATCTAAGTCCGCATGAGCAATCGTGATTAGATTACACTTACCCTGCCGCATTACGTGATCGCCGTTGCAACTTTAATCTGCAGTACACGACCTCACCATTAGATTATCCCCCTCTCTATGCACTTGCCATCTGGGCTGAATATTTTCATACAGGGATGTAACCAATAGATAAAACAAATCTCCAGATAATTTAGCAAATCCGGGCCACGGCGAAACTCCTGCTCCCCTGGACTGTAATCCGATGATGGTGAATCCCATGCGAAGGATAATTGTTCCGGGCTGGACCATTAAGGTAATGAAGTGAAGCAAAGAAAAGCAAATGAGCTTGTCGAATTGATAACTTTCATCTGCCCCTGAGTCCCGAAACTCAACTCATTTTCTTCACATCCGTGCCACTCAACATAAATCAGATCCTCCGCGCCTTCTCTGGATGAGTTTTGTGAAAAGCATCCACCATCTCCTGCGCATTCTCGTGGTTGTCCGCAGGTTCCTAGCTGGTCAGTACGTGACTATTACCATCCCATTGAATCGGCCAGCGAAGCTTCTGATCACCCAGCATACCATCAGCGATGCTTTCATGCTCCAATTCTTGGTCTCCGGCGTCATCCACAATCGTTAGTTGCGCTTCTGATAGCGGTTGTCCTGCAACCGGGGGTGCATGTCAATCTATGTATGATATGTGGAAAACTTGGTGGTTGCGCATGGTATTCAGCAAGTCAAATGGGTAAACATTGTTATGGATAATCCTACTTACCGGGTAAGGTCCAGTGCATGAGGAATCAAGTTTTTTCGATTGGCCTGGTCTTCTGGAGGTTCTAAGTTGAATGCCACACTCTGTCCCCAACGAGGAAGGTGATTTCTTTGCTGGCAGCATACTGATATTGCTGACTTTGAGTTTCCAGTAGGTTTTTGCAGAGGACTTGATGAGTCTCCTGTAGTCCTTCACACAGAGCATCAGCTTGGATCTCTGACTTCAAGTGCATTGCTGGCAGCTTCGGTCATTTCAACTGCATATTGGGATTGCCCTGGTAAAGTACCCACAATGGGGTCTATCTCGTTCAACCATGCATGGAGTTGTTGTACGCGAATTTCACCAATGCTATGAGCTCCACCCAAATATCCTGTTTCTAGTTGGACCAAGTGTTAGCAATGGATCCGGGGAACCCGCCAGTGGTTCGGGTTCAGACCAGAAAAACAGTTCGGTTCGGTTCCAGAACCGTCCCAAATCTCCATCTGCAGCATCTTGGCAGGCCAAACCCGGACCCGGACCCGTCAACCCATGGGTTTTGCCAGGTTTGGCTACACCCTTCGGTTCCAATCTCCGTTTCTGTGTTTCTGGTTTTCTATTTATGGTGGCATTTAGATACCTTAATGTTAATCGAAAAATATTGAATTTTGCACATCATTGACCTTTTCGGATGAATCGGCCACCTTTCTAATTAAACACAAGAAAGACCCGCTGCTTGGCCCATCCTGAACATGATCGTCAACAGCGCGTCACTGATTGTTGATCTTGCATCGTGAGTAATCTAGATGGCGATTGGATCCAAATGATCATAAATGTGGTATTGGCTGTCTTTCAACCCAAAAGAGAAAGAAACACGCTCGCTGCCCCATTCTGAAAATGAGCGTCAATGGAGCGACAAAGATCTTTTGTCCTGTAAGTCAGGTTATTAAAATGTGAATTAATCATTGTTATCTATAATCATTGTATTGGCAGCCTTTTTAGGCAAAAGAGAATGCTACACTCTCCCTGACCCATCTTGACAATGAGCGTCACCAGAGCGACAGTGAGTTTTGGTATGGAATCTTGGGTAATCTTGATGGTAAATGGTCATAGACATCTATAAACCAGGTTTTAGCAGCCGTTCTAGCTGATTATGCAATAGGTCGTCCCGCAACAGCCTTCCAGACAATCCCAACTTAATTCATTTTGACTGCTGCAACTCAGTGATCCTATATGTTTTAGCCCATAAAACCAGTCAAAACTCCATATATAGACATTAGTGGCTATCTCGCGCTTTGATTAACCATTCTGCATGTCCAAAAATTGTTGACACTCCGTTGACGCTCATTTTGCCACAGGCATATCCGCATTATGTATGCAGTTACCTTGGGATAGATTATCAAGTACAGTGTTTTGACAGTCATTCTATCCATTTCATGTATGTTTTCATTATCACTACATTGTTCATTAATTGTGCATATAAATATATCGTTTAAAACATACAGTAATGTGTCCCACTCGTTACTTTCAATCAATTCTTGTCCCCAGCTTCAGATTCTCCCAAAAGGCTGTTGTCGTCTGCAAAATCAATGTCAGAGGTATTTCCACTCAGCAGATAGTGTAGTCAGCAAATCTGGAATGAAATCTTTATCGTGCTTGCTTTCCTTGGCAAATGCATTATGATTGACAAATTGAGTGTTTGGAAGTGGAGAATGCATATACACAAACCAGGATGGCATACCTTCTATTGCATAACTTGCGTTTACCTCAGCGTCGCCTAGTGGCCCAGGTGTCTTTCCAGGTGGAGGTGCCGCCGGGTTTGGAGGAAGTGCGGCTGTTCCTTTGCACCTCCAGCGGGTCACCTGATTCTATGCTGTACCATTTTGGCATGGAAACCAGGTGGCCATATGATTTTTGTAATCCATTGCAGGGTGTCTATCCATCGCAGCCTTCACCTTCTGATGCCCAGGAAACACCACTCCTCGCTTCTTCCCTTCTCGGACTTGCGCGCAAGGTTTCTTAATTGGTCATTGTGTTTCCTCTAGTGCGGCCCGCGAAAAGCTGCCTTGAGCTAGTTTCCCCATATTCAAGGCCAGGCGCATGTCGGACTGTTCCAGCTGTACCCGACCGCCTTGCCTCCCAATAGTCGCAGCCAGGTTGAAAACCTACAAGAAATTTGTTGCTTCTTCTAAAACGAAGCTTTGGCTTTTACCTCAACCATATACAACTCCGTAGCCTACTCTAGAGTCTTTAAAGCCTTGTTTTGTCCACTCCTGGGGACCCTTATCCCGGAATTCGTCCAGGAGAATCCCACACCTGACGACATCATGATGTTTCTGTTCGCGGACTGTGCGGATGAATGCCTTCATCGACCATGGAGGTTTGCCATTGCAGGCAGCGATAACTTGGTCACAAAGCTCTCTATGTACACCAGCTGTACATTATATTGTTAGTTGACTGCCTTCTATATCGATATGGAGCTACTCACATCCCATAGAATGCTGCTGCCTATTATTGCTGCGTCCGGTTTGAGGTACTTTTTTTAAATGTGTGTCCTGGGCCATATCTTCGGTGACTCCAATTGCAGCGTCGTGGTGGACTAACTGGTGTCTGAATTGTAGCTGTGTCTCTGCCAGGGGTGCATTGGATGAAGCACCCGCCATTCGGCTCTATTCGGATTGAGTCACACCGGGCTGAGCTGTTTGTGGAGCAATGACTTACTGTTCTGGAAAAGGTGAGGAAGATGATAACAAAAAGTGGAAAGTCCTGAGTAATATATAGTAAGCTACAGGTCACAATGGAATGAATGACTGTCAACTTGCACGTTCTACTCAAGATACATCTGGCTGCGTATCACAACAAGTTGGAAATGGTTCCAACGGTCCCGCGATTTGCAGTAAGTTCGTCCAATGATGTTTGTTTGTTTGTTTGTGAGCAGGGATACATTGAGGTAAATGACAGCTGATATCGCGAGTTTGATAGATATCAAAAGGACATTCTGCGACGGAAAGGTCGTCTGGTGATGATTATCTCAACACATAGCCGGGATGTTACATGCAACAGACACTAACTGTCATGTCATAACGTACGATTAGTGTGACTATTCCAAGTGAAATGACTGTCAAAACGCAGATTTGGCTTTGTTCTAGTTGATCAAATGTACGATCCTTGACATAACAGACTCGGATTCCGTCCATGTGGTCCATATCTTGCGACATTGAACATCACGCCCAACAACAAGGTCAACACACGATACCATGGTCAATGCTCCCAAAAAGAACTATTCTCTACTTCCGGCGGGCAAATACAGCAAAGCAACATAGCAGTCCACAAATCGACGTCATCAAGCGAATGAAAGCAAGAGCAGCTTGGTGGCAGAGAGGGTCCGAGCGTTGGGAGCATTGCGCAGCTTGCAATCTAAAATGAAGCTTGCGGCGGAGACAAGACAGGAAACGCATTCTTTATGCAATGAAGAGAAAGAGAAATGGATCGAGGATTTTGTGGAGAGACAGACCGCTGTGGCAAGAAAGCGAGTTCAAGACGCAGAGCCAGCGATGATGCAAGATATCACGACTGTTCAATACGAATACACGACCACCATGACGCCCAACACAACCTTTTAAGAGATGTTGAATGCTATCGGAGACAGTATGAGCGATCTTGCAAGTTCCGATGATGAGCAGGATGGGGAAGACGAAGAAGATGATGAACAAGATACAGAGCTCCGCGATTTCAGTGATGATGATGACCCCGGCTGGGTGATGGGAACAATCACTAAAACGGTACAGCACCACCTCGAGAGCGTTCAGCGTTCAGCAGATGAGATTTGATGAATTGACCCAACCGGGATGCAGGGATGCAGCCAACTACTTGCGTAAGAGAGAGATGACGTATGGGACTGCCGAATTGAAGATTCCGGCGGTTGTGAAGCCCCAAATAGAAACGACTACAGCTACACTCTCCATAATAACAGTTGGAGAGCATATGCTGACTCCTGAGATCTTCCGAGGACAATCGCAAATGCCAACAGTGCCTACTCGACCGGGAAGTAGTCAAATGAGGCTAGATTGGGAGAAACCCCAGTCACAGAAATTCATACTGGTTCTAGCGCCCGGCATGGCGACCGATTTGATGCCGGTTCAGGATGCAAATCCTGTTGACCCCATAAGGTTCTACCCCTGCATGAAGCATCCCTCGTTGATTACCGTATAGAAATCAGATATGGACAAAGATAAGCAGACGGCTTCCGTGTCGCCGGAGGTATAGATATCCAAACAGGTAGTTTTGAAGACCTATCTTGCGGAAAAGCATTGTGTGTACCTACTTTGCTACGTGTCAGCTTTTTTCTGTTTTCAGTGACCAAATTATGAGACATGATATTTCATCAGAGTGTGTGCAAGGGTCGAACTGGCCATGCAAATGTTCTAGACTCCAAATCTGGTTGATAGACGGCAACCAAACATGAGATCGACCTTCCAATTACAGTTATATTAGTAAGCAAAACCTTAAATAGAGACAAAATATACTAACAAAATCTAATTCAGTGATGTCATACGAGTCATAGGGCCAGTGGTCAGTGCGCTATCCGAACGTGGATCAATGCCAGCCGCAATGCAGCATTCAATCATGCAGCTACCTGCGTAACTGTCTGCTCAAATCTGCTGCACATGGTCGAGATTGTGTAAATTACATATGGTACGTCATCCAAATCGAGGAAAACGAGCTGGAAAAAAAAAGGTCAGGAAGTCCGGCTGTACATGTCTAAAATTGGTTGATGGATCTGTATGCCATAATTCAGCGGCTGAATGCGCCAAAGTGCGAAGGAACCACGTCATTGATCGGACTGATGACGTGAACAGTGGTGCGGAGGGTGCGGTGAGAGTGGATGCGTTGTCGGCCAGTCAGATTAGGTCGCGGTCTCTGGCTAGTGTCCCAGCCACGAACTGGATGGTAAAAACTTATTGATTGTCAATAATGACGTTATGACGGTCATGCAAAATGATTGCTCACCCAAAGACTGTTTGTATGTCTCTCATTGAGTGTCAATGGAGCATCAACGATTGTGGTTTGATCTTTTGGGCAATCAAAGGGTTGCATTGTCACATAGATCTAAAAACGAGTAATTGTGCGGCTTTCGATGTGAACCGGCAAAGGGCATGCTCGTTGCCCCATCCGCCAAATGAGCGTCAACGGAGCGTCACCAATGTCTTGTCTTTCATCTTGGATAATGACTAGGCTGCGCGACAGCATTAAGCCATAATGGCAGTATTGGCCGCCTTTATCGGCAAAAATGCCTACTACAATATCGCTACCACCTCCTAAAAATGTGCGTCAATGGAGCATCAACGATTTTTGGTCCTGCATCATAGACAATTCAAGGGCTGTGCAATGGCATACTCCCATTTTCATAATATTGGCCGCATTTCGAGGCAAAAATGCTAGTAACGATATCGCTACTACCTCCTAAACATGAACGTCAACGGAGCATTAAACATTTTTGGGCTTGCATCTTGGATTGTCGGACAGCAATGCAGCAGCGATGACACAAAATCGGACTATCGGCTGCATATATGGGCAAAAATGCTAGCAATGATATCGCAACCGTCTCTTGTTTGTATGCCCTTGTATTTAACTTCACAAATATGCATGCGATATCTCACAGGTCTGACATTTTTCTTGCTTGTAGCTCTAAAGTCAATATTTAAAAACCTGCGTTCTACCGGACTATAACATATCCATTGACAGTCACCCAGAGCGAATTACGCAGAGTTCAGTTTCCTACCGCGATGTCAAATACAAAATCTCTAAATACCTCGCTGCTAGAGGTTATGATGTCTTCCAAAAACGAACTGGTCTTCCTACGTGATTTACGCGAGCTTACTTGACAAATTGTCTTCGATGCTTCGTGGGCTTCGGTGAATGTAGGCTCGAAGAGGCCTATTGCTTGGAATAACTCTAGACATGCGCCTTAGTGGCGAATCTATTTACATTGCAGAATTGAAGAGACTGGCAGCACAGCTTCATATGTTTCGTTTGTCATCAAGTTCTGCGCCATCCATCAGAACATGGGACCAGCTCAATGGACAAACATTTGCTGGCAAAAGCGCATATCGCAAAGTTAAATGAATGAACAGTGTCAGAAGTCACAGAATAAACTTGTTCAATGGTCGATGATACAGATTTGGCCATACTGAAGTGGCAAGGAAGTCGAGGAATTCCGATTGTAAGTTCACAAAGGAAAATCAAATTGACCATTCAGGTTTCAAGTATACTTACTGAATTGACAGACAAAATGCTCTAAACTGGCAGCAAAGGACTTTCAAACTGCTGAATTTCACCATGACACCGGAAATCGGTACCTCATGTTAGGTTCTGTTTTGGCACATATTCCATGGCACACAATATCGAACATTGAGCTACGACGATGATAAAATGCATTACGAAGCGAATTGGTCGTACTGTCAGCCAGCACCATGAGTAACCTTTGCCGGAGGGAATACACACTGTCAGTGGATGCAATTAAGAAGCAATTGCCGTCAACAAATTGAGTTAGTTTAACGTTGGATGGATGGACATCAACAAACGAATTAGCAATTACGTCGGTCATTCTTTACGATATTGATCGAAATTGGGCTTTGCGAGAAGTACAACTAGCATTCGATGAGGTTGATACCCCAATCTTTTCCTATTTCAAATGCTCATTAAGGATTAAAGGTCATGGGTCAGTCTACGGGAGCACATCTAGCTGGTCATTTGAAAGAAGTTCTTGATCGTTTCGAACTGACTGACGGCCGTTTATTTCGAATCAAAACCGACAACGCTTCCTCAAATTACTCGATGACTCGCGAACTACAAAGTACCCTTGACACATTCGGAATTGAGTGGCCCGCATTGAGAAACTGTATACCATGCATGGCGCACCTCATTCAGCTGTCCTTGGGCGCATTCATGAGCAATCTGGGTGTAAAATGCTGCACCAAGTCTTGGGAAGCCCATCAGCGCGATCAGCAGTTGATAGAGAATGAAAGCACAGATATTGGGAAGAATCAAAGACTTCGAAAAGAGGGAAATGCTAGAATCAACAAGGTGTCGGCCATGAGACCAGGTTCAGCGAAGATAATTGAGAAAGTATGTATTTCAACATATTATGAAAGTGCTGAAACTGACCATCATATAGCAGAGAATACTTGCTGTATTGATTACGCTGACACCTGGACGTCGAAACGAGTTTATTGACTCTCATCAAAGCAAAGTCCGGATCGCAGTGCTACCCATTATGGATATGAAGACACATTGGGTCTTCACAGTGGAGTTGCTCGAGCGCACCTACCGATTGCGTGAATCCTTCCGGGAGTGGTTTAAAATCCCAAAGTATAGCGACTACCGGCCACTCTTCACGACTCAGGATGAGAGGACTATTGTCAAGTATGTGATGGAGGTTTCAAAGAAATTCCAGTACTGGACCCTTTGCATATCGAAACGGCATACCATACTCTGCATCACATCATCACTGGCTACAATGACATGTTTGATCACATAGATGGCGTGATTCGAGCTTTGGCCAAGAAAATGACACAATGGAAGGAAGACTTATTCATCGCTGTGAAGTGTGCGCGGCACAAGTACTCTAAATATTATACTGAAGTCACTCCTAGGACTGGTATGCTCCTCATTACAGCACAGATCCTTGATCCCTTCCGGAAGCTGCGGTCGTTTAGGAAGTGGGAAAAGGGCATGGATATCAATCCTGAAGATGAGACTTCTTATACTACCCAATACCAGGAGGTGTTTTTGCAGTATGTGGAGAACGAATAATGCGCGAGACATAGACGATTGCTGGTCATTAAGTCTGATAACACACCTAACAACACTCTCAGCTCCTGCAAAATGGCTTCTAGATCTGGTCAATCTTCTTATGATCAATAGGATTTGTCCAGCGATGACAACCAATACGTAATGCCTACCAATGTGGGCGAAACGACACCCGGACGAAGCGATCGTGCAGCACGTTTATTGACAGCCACAAGGCTCTATTTGAATTCACCTGCTGAATTACCGCAGAACTGGGGGTGAATTCATCCGAATCTTAATGATTTCCACTCCAACCGACTGGAGATTAGTAGGACATTTTGGTTACCAGATATCACCAACTGGTGGCGGCAGCAAGAAGAAACGCACTCGAAGTACGCCGATCTCTCCAATGTGGCATAAGACATATTCTCTATCATACCTCATGGTGTCAGAGTGGAGGCCAGTATTTCCCTTGGGCGAGATGTGATATGGTGGAGGTAGTCCAAAACCACTGGCAAGACTCTTTGCAGAACAGTTGTAGTAAGGCAGTTTGCTCGGGCCAATAGCGGATTACTGGCTGGCGATGACCAAGTATTGGATCCAGACAGCACTGATAACGACATGGAGATGAAGAGAGAGGCGGAGGAAAACAAGTTGCACAGCATGGCCAAGGTCCACGACTTTTTGGAGATGTGGCAGTGTAGCCACACCCTACGAGCTACACAGAAGGAATATCCTACTCAAAACAAACAGATGACTGCCGTAGGTTACATTTCAGATACTGAAGAGATCGTCAAAGCATCCTGGTCAAACTTCCATCATGATGGTGCGGTTGCATTCACATTGTCGGAAAAATCACCTGGGCCGCAAGCTTTATCTGCAAAGGACCTCCCTGGATGACAAACTCAAGTATTGAATGTCCGCCGAATCAAATGAATTGACCGCCATCCTGCCGAAAGTGATGAGGAAAGCTCACCTGAAAGCATTTCTGACACCAAAAATTGGTTTAACTGGAATGGAGATTTGGATAATCCCAACGACAGCGAAGATGACTGGGAGGGGGACAATGAATCAGATTTTGAACTGGACAACGGCAGACAGATTTCAGAAACCCTCGAGGTGCGGAATGTGAGTGCGGCACTGTATGTTCCTGGACTGATTCAGTCTATATGACAATTAAAGAAGAAAGTTGAAAAGGTGTTAGTGACGGTCAATATAATGGAAACGAAGAGGAATCAGGGGATCGAGAAAAAGTAAGACAGAATGCATCAATCTATTATCACCAAGTTCATTATGCTAGTAGTGTGACAACCAATTTTATTTAAAGAATTATTACGGAAGAATGTTGACCAGTCGCGAGAGAATATTCGTTCACAAACAAACCTGCAGCTGGCAATATGCATCATATGGCATAACATATAAATTTTAACCGGGTAAGTGCGACCACTGCTAGACTATTACTGGGCCCGGCATTGCCACAGAGCCAAGTCCTAATCATGCTGAAAGGCATCCACCAAGTTCAAATATTTTAGATTGCAATTATTAATTGCAGCAGATCTGGACTTCACCATGCATTAAAATGAGCATTAACCGAGCATCAACAATTTTCAGTCTTGTAAGTACGGGATTGAATGGTGGAGTGGTCGGAACTATCCACAATGTGCATACTGACGGCCCTTCTTAGCAAAAGAGTAAACGATACGATCACTGCCACCTTCTGAAAATGAACTTCAAAGGTGCGTCAATGACTTTTCACGGTGCATCTTGGGTAACCTAACTGCCGAGTAGTTGCAGCCAGTCATAAACGAAGTATTGCCTGCCTTCCAAATCAAAAATAATAATATCAGGCTCCCAGTCCCTTCCTGAAAATGAGTGTCAACGGAGTGTCAACAATTTTTAGTCTTCTAAGTATGTTAACTGAAGAGTGACCTGGTCACTGCTATTCCTAACCGATGTACAGGCAGCCTTCCTTTGCAAAACAAAGTGAAGTTTGGTTGCAGCCATTCATAAACGAGGTATTGTCCCATCCTGAAAATGAGCGTCAATGGAGTGTCAAGGAATATTGGTTCATGGATCTTGGCTAATCTAAGTGTAACTATGTGGTAACAATTCATAGCCTAAGTCGGGGCAGCCTTTTCAATTGAAATAACGAATGACACATACATTACCTCATTATGGAACTGAGCGTCAATGGAGTGTCAACAATATTTGATCTTGCATATTAGGTAATCAAGGCTTTCTCCACATAGGTGTGCCCATAACAGAACTATTCATAGGGGTTCTCTCCTAGCGGTGTAGTGGTACATGTGCCACGTGGTAAAATCCTTTAGCGGGGGTTTGCTAATCACATCTCGATTGGATAAGTCAAAGAGTGGCTTAGCGGAGTCATTGAAAGGAATGTGCTGCGGCAGCTGATTTGACGATGCAACAAACTGCCAGGTACACTGCCTTTGTGCATGTTGTTCCCAACCAGATTCATTCTCAGATACTATGCGGTTGTACATAGTACACGGCAGTCGCGATTAAAAGAGCTCTGCGGTTTCTTAATTGGATGCGCGGCACACTGGTGTTATGGGAACACCTACGCGCAAATGACTGAGGGAATATGGCGTTGGTAATCTGCCAAAAGCGGACACCCAGCATTGAGTTGAGGGGCTGGTTCTGCAATGATTAATCTGAGACATACGGCCTTTAGATCAACGCGCATCAAGTTCTCCGTTGGTATAGCATTGGTAATTGAGCGAACTAAGACTATGAGCTGTCAGGGATGATACCAAAGACAGATACGAGGTGCCGAGGGGGCGCGTTCCAACTACTGATTACCACCTAATCTTGCGAGATGTAAAATATGAAGTTATGGTCTGATTAATGAATGATATGATACGTGTTCCTATGGGGATGCGCGAGCACTTCCGGTAGGCGCCAACAAATCAGACGCAAGGATATCTATCGGGCATCACCAATAAGTCCCACTGATAAGTGGCTATCATTGAAGGATTTAATCATAGTGAAGTGTCCAGGCTTGAGGCCGAAGGCAGTGGGGCACAAGCTATAAAGAGATCTCATTGTCCTGGCAATGAAGAGGACAAGCTGGAACAGCTAGAGAAAGAACGATACCAACCAGCGGAGAAATATCCTTATTTATTATTAAGTTTTTATGATACCTATACCTATTATCTATACCTAGAATCTATTAGCTTTCTGTAGCGGCAGCCCGGCACCTTGGGAATCATTATGATACGTATGATGATCAGCTTCAGGAACGACAACCACGTACTCGTATACGCCTTGCAAAGGATTATGGATCACGCCCGAAGGACACAGCAAATCTTTGTAGCGCAGTGTGTCTGGTGGCTCGTATCTATTATCGGATTAGAAGCGGGGTTGATAAATTATATTGATAATCAATCATCCAGGATTGAGACTATCGTTACTTCCGGCAAACTGCAAGGTACTGCGGAAAAGGCTACTACGGATACAAACGAATTGCGCCAGGATCAGATCTTGGAACAGTTAGAAAAATATCCTAGGGAATCTCAGAGGCTAAGAGATATTGCGACCTTGAATTCTAAAGGAAAGACTCTGACGGGACGAATCAATCCTATGCCAATATCAAAGAAACCTTTGAGGAAAAAGGATTGTTGTGAGAGGAAGCAGGTGATACAAGTAAAGAAGGAACCAAAGAAATTCGGTATTGACGAGGAAGAAATTCAAAAATGGAAGAAAGCCGGCGAGTGCTGACGGTGTGCTTGGCCCTCAGATTGAAAAGGAACTCATAGGGTACTTAATTGTATTAGACCCATTAGGCCTGCAAAAGGAACGGCACCATTCCCTAAGGCAACTCAAAATCAGCAGCAGCCTATTACCAGAGAAGCTGGCTCTGACGCCATTAGTTGTGAGCCATCCCCTGACGATTCATCATAAGGATTAAGAACATATGGCCGTACGCACTAAGTATAGACAAGGAAGAGGAAATCTAGTACTTAGGTGTTGTTACCCCCGTAACAACTATTGACTACCTCTCTTGCCAAAAATCCAATGGGTAGAAGGCACAACACAGATTCCAAAATGTCGCAGATTGCCAAACCTCCAAAAAGAGATCATTGGCTGTCAACTACCTAATTTTAATAATGTTCAATTATCCAACTGCAAAAACAAGAACATTATATAAATCTACAGAGTGAGCCGCTGGGCGACCCGCTGACAACCCGCCCAATCCAGACGGGTTGGGAGATTTGCATCCAACTATACCTGAATTGACAGTTCCGGTGTGTTGACAACCCGGACCGCCAATTTGGTAATGGTTCAATTTTGATCGGGACCCGGACCTGAAGTGAAGGTCCGGAACCATTGCTAACCCTAGTTGCACTAGCCTTGGAGGTACTTGATCGTAGCCTGATTTTGTGGTTCTGTTTGGCGGTTGGTTAGGGGATGGAATGCAGTGGAGATGCAATGATTCAGGCTCAGATAAGAGCAGGGTCTAGTCCAAAATCGGCTGGTTAGTTGTGTGCCGCCATCAGTGATGATACTATCTGGCACGCAATATCTGCAGATCACGTGCTTAAAAAGCGTCCAAGCCAACTCTGGTGAGTGGATATCCTTTGGGCACAGATGGTGAATAGCCATCTTTGTTAGTCAATCGACCATTACTGTGATGCCAGTGAAGCCCAAGTCTGTTGATTTGCGGAGGTTGAGGACGGAGCCCATCCTGATTCCTTCCAAAGGGTGGAGAGGTGGCGGGAGTGGCATGTTGACTCCTTGACAAGCATGATGCAGTCCCTTGATTGAGTTGCAAATTTCTGATCCGGCAACGAACTTTCGGATTGAAGCATCTACCACGGGCCATTAGCAGTCAATATATAGGTGTTCAGTAGTTCAAAGAGCATCGAAAAGACAAGATTCACGGTGGGCATGAAAATGACATATGACTAGCGTTAGCAACAGGTCCAAATTCCCGGGTCTGTTCCGGGTTCGGTTCCACCTGAAACCGGACCGTTGCAACAGGTCTCACCACACGAAAAACCCGGACCGTAGGAAATGGGGCGGTTTTACCACCAATAACCCGGCATTTGAAGTCCACAATTTTCGCTCCAATTAAGTATTTGGGTTCTCATCGTATCATGACATAATCAGTACGTAAATTGACCAGTTTTAGCACCTCTATCACCTCCCGCATTCAGATTTGCGATCAGTCCTATGATCGTGGAGGCGCTATCGAAAACCCGCGAAATTCGCTTAAAAATCGCCTTTATTTCACAGCCACTCAACGAATATCAGTCCGATCACAAATCTGAATGTGGGAGGTGAAAGTGGGGATAAAACTGCACGATTTACGTACTGATCATGTGACGATACAATCAGAACTCATATACTTAATTGCAGCCAAAGGTGTGGGAACCGTATATTTGGAACCGCGGTTCGGTTCCAACCCGGCCAAATACCCGTGGTTCTATCTCTGGGCCAGGTAACATCCCGCCAAGACAAAAGCAGTTCGGGTTTTTGGCCGGTTCTGGAACAGAACCGAGCTGATCCGCAGGTCAAAACCCGAACAGCTGGCGGGTTACCCGGACCCGTTGCTAACACTACATATGACTCTGTCGCAGAGCAATGTATCCGCCAGTGCGGTTATTTTCCCTTTGTATGGCAGAGCTCCCGAGATGAGTTTGCATTGCTCCTTGGTAGGGCCATCTAGCCCAACAGCTTTTGAAAAGTCACGGTATTGAACAATTGGAGTGTTGAATATTCTGCGTTTCACGTCAGCAGCCACCAAGTTGAAGACCTGAGCTGCCTGAAATACCGGCAGGAGGACATTTTCCTGGTCAACAGTAGACAGTGGGAAAGTTGCCCAGAGTCGTGCGGTGAGCATTTTGTAGACGTATTCATAATCAGGGAGTCTGGATGGTGCATTGCGAGAAATCATCTTTCCCAACTGGGGTTCAACAGTAAAGTCATAGGATGAGAAGGTTTCCACCGAGCTAGCCTGCCTCGGTGAAAGCACTTTGTATATTGGAAAGTTGGCGAGAAGGTTCTGGTCGCACTGTATCATGGCCTTATGGTTCGCTCCTTCGAGATACTGTCGCCATTGCTTCTGAGTCTCCACAGTGCCTAACAGGTCCCATTCCTAGGTGTTGTGAATCTGCACCGCAGGAGATCACTTTTGAGCGTTGATGCTGGGCAGTCTGTGAGTTCGGACTGAGTCGTATTGATAAAGGACGCAGGCAAAAGCACAGCCACTTGGTCAGCGACATATTATTTTGTCACTGGAAGCCGTCTGGAGTGTCTGAGAGAATGTCGAGTGTAAACTTAGAAACAACAATTTCAGGACACTGTCAGACAATAGGAGGGCATTGCTGGGGGCCTTCAGAGTGACTGTGAGCAGCCGTGACATGCCTGGCAGGGCCAACGACATGACAGGGAGCACCTGGCAGCGCCGCCAACAAACCTGGGAGCGCCAGCGACATGTCTGGGAGCACCGCGAATCACAGTAGAGCAGGGTTGGAAAAACAAAGTCTCCAATGGGAACGCTGCTGGTGTGTCTCGAAATTATAGCTAATACTTTGCGTGTAACAATTTTCAAATAATCATGTATTCTTCTTGTATTCTCATCAATGTATCTATATAGCAACCGATCTACCCACGGTATATCTGCTATAGCTGCAGGAGGTGCATAGGAGCAATTCGTGGTATGCATGAAACTGACCATCAAGTAAACCCAGAGATACACTCTAAGGCTGTCATCCAGCGACATAGGAATTGCACATGTTGGACATAATCTAGCATATTGGGAGATACACTTGGATGCCCTGATGAAGTGAACAGGGAGATTCACTCCACGATTGGCATCGAGCGCGTTCAGAGATGCAGTGGTGGAGGCCATGGTTGTCCGAACCTTGAGGCCCTGATCGAGCGAGTTTGGATATATGCACTTGGAGGCCATAATCGTGCGAACATGAAGGCCATAATTGAGCGCGTCTGACAATACACTTCGAGTCCTTGATCGAGTGAGTTAGGTGTCGCGGGTGGAGGCTGCGATTAAACCAGGTTGGACAAGTACTGGGAGGCAGTTGATGGACTGCGCGCCGGGTGCGGAGGCTCGTTTCATCATTTTGTTAACTTGCAACCGTCGCAATGTGACAAGGTGACTGTAACTTGGGGCTCCCATGAAAAGCCAGGTGATGGCAGTCTATTGTGTAAGGAGGCACGCGGGATGCTGAAACTACATTCACGGGTCAACCCTTCGTCATCTGTATGAAGAGAAGACAAACAATCTTTGGTGGACACTGTTTCTGGTACTCGGTGGACACTGTTCCTGGTACTCGGTGTATGCTGTACTCAGTGTCAACTCAAGATCATGGCATGGAGAGATTGAGATGGATAATGTAACTTTGTGTTCTGCGATGATGGTAGCGTTGTGGCCAAGTACGCGTGAGATGGGGGATGAAGATGAGTGCGATGTGGATGATACGGGCAGATGTGAGGAATCAGGCATACACCTTGCCAGATTGGGTTGAGAAGACTGCATATGGGAGGGATGACACACCGGATCAGGACTCATACTTGCCGGATTGGGGACGGTACATTGACTGGCACACAAAACCCTCTAAAGTCCTAGTTTCTAATGATGCTTTCGCTCATCTCTGGTCATCTCTCTCTTTCCCGCCCTCAACTTTACCATCACCAGCGAACACCAAGTTAAGTCATCCCGGTCTTTCTCTCCATACCATGATCAAGAGTTACAACCAAGTACAGCATGACCTGAGTACAGCATACCGTGAGTACAGCATTCACCGCATACTGCACCATCCGAACGTTGACTGTCTCCCTCTCTCAGCCATTCTTATCTCTCAGCTGACCATGTTTTACTCAATTCTCTACATTCCCTCAATTACAAGTTAACTTGTGAATGCAGTCTCAGCTGGCCTCACGCATTCCTCCCTAACTATCGCCTCCAGATGGGCAGCCTCCAAGTACTGCGCCAAACTTCCTCAATCGTGGCTTCCAAGTGCATCTCGAAACTCTCCCCATGGCGGCCTACAAGTCGGAGTTCACTCAATCATAGTGTTCAAGTACATCTCCAAACTCGCTCAATCCCGCCTTCCAAGTACATCTCTGAGTCCAGTTGATCTCAGTCTCTCCAGGCGCATTTCCCGACACACTCAATACCGGCCTCTATGTATATATATAGTGACGGACAGCAGCTGTACAGAGGTTCAAGGGTAATGGAGGTTAACAGAGTGAGGGTATACATTCGGCAGAGCCCGGAGTACATAGCCATCATCTCATTTCGATCTCATCTTATCATACAATGAAAATACCCACTCCACCATTCCAAACTTTTGGTCCACCGACTATGTCCCAGATTTCTTGGATACCCAATACCGGGTAGTACCAGATGTTCTCACCGGATTGTAATGCAGGTACAACCTGCACTGGGGTTTCTCATCAATTCCGTTAGGATGTTGCGAGATGTCTGGCGGAGTGCTGATGGTGGTCTCTGTGCTTTCAACCTCCATCGTCTCACCACAATGGCCTTCAAGTGGTGCATCTCAAAGTTCTTGTGTGCAGGTGTTCCTCTAATTGTGCTCAACTAACATCTGCGGCAAGCTTGACCGTATGTATATATACAGAAAAACTGCAATAATGGATGTCATGTTAAGATGTAGCGAAACTTGTAACTGTAAGAGACGAAAATGATTTGAAGAAATGCCTTCTGGCTATGAAAGAACCATTGCTGGGAGAGTACAGCACCATGTCTCGAGAAGTGCTAACTAGTGGTCTCAGCTTCTCTCAAGGTCTCCCGCAGAGTTGCGCAGAGGACTCAGGAGCTCCAAAGTATGGCACTTCGGTTAGTCAAATCTCGTAGCAGTCTGGAATCACCTCCATACCTGCAGGTGCTTTCAGGAGCACCTGTGAATGCTCTTGCAGAGTCTGGGGGCACGTTGCTTAACTCCAGGGGTATCTGGCAGCAACTAGCAATACATAGAGGCACAGGTGAGGTCGCCCGGAGTGTCTGGGAAGATTGAATATGGCTCACGGACTGATTACCATTGTGCTGATGGTGAATCGGTCTGGGCAATGATCGGCTTTGCCGGGTTGAAATACTGGAGCATCATTGCTCCAGTGATAGCACTTATCAGCTTCAGAATTGCGAGTTAGCCCGCACCAGTCCAGGCGCATTGGTATGTGGGATTGTTTGACTGTGGGCTAGTGTTTGGTGTGTTTGATGTGTCTGTCTTCACTCGTAGCTCTGGCAGGAGTAACAGAACCTATCCCATTGCCCGATGAACTGTCCGGATCAGTTCTGGAACCCCACCAGGACGTCGCCATCCCTTACCGACTTCCATGTAGGTCACTCTTTGTCGGTGGATATGCAGTCTGATTCCATGCCGATCCCGTCGGTGTTGATGATAAATGTCAGGAAAGCGAGTTCTGCAACACCGAATTGGCACTTCTCGGCCTTCAAATGGAGACTGAACTCCTAAACCCTGTGTAGCTCATTCCGTACATGATCATCTCATCCTTCACACTAGTCGGGTAGATCAGTATGTCGACCAGGTAACAGGCAGTGGAGTCGTCAATATACTGCCGTAGGCACTTGACGATATAGGCAGGACTGTTTGCCAGAGCATTAGGCAAGCCGAAAGGTATATCTAGGAATTCAAATTGGCCGTACCAGGTTCAAAATCTGGTTTTGTATGTGTCGCCTTCTTTGATTCTTTTGAGATGATAGGTGTTCCGGAGGTCCAGTTCAGTGAAAATCCAAGCGCTGGGCAATCTGTTGAGAATTTCTGAGATCAAATTCAGGGAGTACTGGTTGTTGAGTGTCCCCATGCTGAGCGCCCGGTATTCCAGCGCACACAGTACTCCACCATCTTTTTGTTTGGCAAGTTGGATCGGCGCTACCACCGAGGATGATGACCAATGGATGAAGCCATTGGCTAGGTGCGTCTTGATCTTGGCTTTGATCATTCCAAGGTTGAATTGTGAGTGATTGTAGATCTGTCCGTATTGTGGTGTGAAGCCTGGTTTGAGGTCGATTACATGGTCAATGGAACAATGTGGCAAGAGTATCCATGCTTGGCATTACTAAGAACATCCACGAATTCCAAGTACACCTCGGGAATCGCGCCCCCGTACTCTCTGTCTCTCTTGGCCATATTCTTTCCATCTGTCAATATTATTGCATGCCCTATTTACAGAGCTGGGATACAGAAAAACGAAGAAAGAATAATGTACGAGGCCTTGTCATTAGCGATTCGTTGACAAATGAGCATGTTCTGCAGTCAATTACCTCCTTCTGTGTCTCGGCGAGCCGGGAGTTGATATTAAGGATTCCCATATGGACCCTCTTCTGCCGCAACTACAGGCACTGCTCCCTGGATCTCCCGTCCAGCGCCTGGGCCTCTCACCTAACAATGTGGTGATCTCCATAGTCGCTCCCAGCAGACTGGGAAATTCCCCCATCCGTAGGGCTAATGCCTCCAAGATCTTTTCGCCCGCTAACTGATCGTCAAATGATGGACCTCCAATCACTTCATCATCGGGAGCAGGGGTGTCCACGTCAATTTTCGGTACTTTCTTGGTTGCATCTGCAGGAGGCTATTCCTGCTGACTCAGTATTTCCGCAACCTCAGTACAGTTAGGTGACCGTTGTGCATTCAATCAGCAGAGGCTCCAATCGTTGTCCGGGATGTGGGCCCGGAACAACAGCAGGTCAAGTCATACATGGTAGGCTTGCATTGGGATGACTAGCACTTCGGGTTCTGTAACTGGGGCGAGATGCTTCAGATACCCACCAATGATTGACGTCCTTCCGCTAACCTTCACATGTTACACAATCTGTCCACCAAATTGGAGTGCCGTAATCTGTACTGTCTCATGTATTATCCCAAGCTATTAATGTAAGCTTGGACCCATAACAATGCATGTAGCACTGGAGTCGATAAGAGCACGTACGCGTTTCATCATGCGGTGTTTATCTCTTATATCAATCTTGTGAGTTATGTGAACATAATTAGCTGTTCCTGTACCGCATAGATATTCATTCATCATTTGAGCCCTCAGTTTCACAATTATAACCTGCAATTGTAGAGCGACCCAATCAGGTCGTATCTCGGAAAATATACCATCCACCCCTGCAATCCCACGTTTCCCAACTGAGGCTTACTCTCGTACAACTTCCCCAACCAACATAAGTCTCAGGTAGGGTACACTAGTTATCTGGCTCAGGGGTAACGAAAAGTAGCTCCCTTTTGATCTGTTGGTTTCAGCCATTTTTGCCATCTCCTGGAGAGAGTGAATCAGGGAAAGTCTCACAGGAGCATCTCGGGCACTTCGATGACTTCTGATCGCCAGCGCAACGTAAGCATTTGCTGCTAACGTTTCGTGTTTCATACTCCTCAGATAATACCCACTGTGCAAGAGGTAACTCGGATTGTTTTCTGCCACCGCTCAGCTTCAGCTTGTCAGTCAAAGGTGTTGACCTGGTTTAATCCTCTGACTACGAAATGGATGGTTGGTTTCCGTGTTATATGGCACCTTAGTAGGATCTTCTTCCATGTTGCCTTTGTTGTTGTGATTTATAGTATTCCTGAGGATTTGGTTTGACATCCGCTGCTCGATCGAAAAGGGTGTCAATACTCTCATGCATCCCGACCCTGTTGGAAACAGGCTTGATTGTTAGATGACGTTTAGGTTTGAGGCTCAACCCGATCATATTTTAGCACGATAGCATCTGTTGCGTGTCATCCCAGCCACCTTCTCTCCAGTTTCATCATAGTAGGTTATTATATGCTCGTACACACTGATTAGTATTACCAATGGTTCCCAACTGTCATTTCGGGGCCAGTTCTGGGTCCAAACTGAACAGTTGTCAAATGTTCAGTCCGTGTTGTCAATTCACTGGAACCATCAACTCGGGTACCGTACACAGGTAAACTCTTAACCGTTCTCAATTGGGCGGGTCGTCAGAGGGTCCCTCAGTGCGTCCATCTATAGATTCAAATACGGCTCTTGTTTTTGGAGTTTGTTAACAGTATCTCATCAAAATAGAGTTTTCAACAAACAATAATGAATTTTTGTATGCTCGGCAGTTTGCAATATAGTTACGGGGGTACTTTAACCCTAAGTAACTGTACTTGTCCACACAAGTACGTACTAGGAACGCGGCCGTAGATCGTATTCCCTACCCGGTAGGTATGTATATATCGTATCCTCGGGAATCAACTGTACATAATTCCTCTGCTTTGGAGATAAAGGTCTTTCAAATGCCTTTTCTGATCTGATCCGCAACAAGTGATCCTGTTTTCTGGCTGATACTTTCCTTTCCTTCTGGGACTGCTGGATAAATCCTTTACCCCTCTTAATTATCTGTTGCACCTGCTTGAATTCCTGATCACCAGAATCTCCTCCCCATATATCGAGAATTGTAACCCCTACTTAAGGTATTCTATCCGGATGAAAATGACCTGCTTCACCCGGGTGTAAAGGCATACGCCCGTGTATGGCCTCGTAGGAAGGTATATCAGTAGATACGGTTGCAAACGTGGATGTCAATATTGTAGAGTACTATAAATGTAAGATTATCGCTAGAGATCTCAGGCTCGTGGTGAGCCGACTATATAAAGCGGGTGTTACCCGGCCCTGGACACGTCACGTGCAGCCGTGCCATTACATTATCCCCCTCTTTAGGTGCTGACCCCCTGGGCTGCATAAACCCATACAAGAGTAGAAAAGGAAAGGAAACAATCAAACAACCGTTCAACGTACGCAAACGTACGAACCCATAAGTCCCACTACCAATCAGCACCATATGGTAGCCATTCGGCGGATCCGGCGCACAGGGAAACTGCACCTCCACTTGACTTGTCTCCGGAGGTGGTAAAAACCAGTGCCGACGCCATTTGTACTGGGCCGAGATCGAACGAAGTAAAGAGAAGAGACGAGAAGGAAGGAATATCCAAAGTAACACCGTCCTCCATATCTCCACTTCCGGGATGTCCGGCATCCGACCATCCAATCTCGCACTCGTAACTCGTACCAAGTGTAGGTCGTCGTCGGGATTAGACACTGTAATCTCGGTGAAATCCCGCATCATAGTATGAGCCTCGTCTTGACTCGGCGGCATCGATGGTGGCTTCCCCTCGCTGCTCATCATCGCCATCGCCATTACAGCGGTACATCTAACTTGTAAGCATTCCAGTAACCGGTCATACTCACCATACTTTCAAGTGCACTGACACTCGAGTTCTCCCAATTCCTCGTGAGCTCCGCAGGCCCTGCAGGCCCATCAGTGATCATTATTGCCGCATTGGAAGCTTCTGCTCCCGGTATCATAGCCGTCGGTGATTGTCCATCATATATGACCTCGTATCTATCTCGTAAGGTTCTCCTGAAATGGTCATTCATACCATATATATTCAGGCGCGTTTGCGCTCTCCCGTGCCCTCGTGCATAGCGTGGTCGGCCAGTCTTGATGTATCTGAGATCATCCCTTGCAGCCGGTGGCTCTCACACGGTGCCCGTCAGTTGTTTTAATCATCCTCCTTCAGCATCGGCCAAGCACGCTTATTGCCCTCCAGTATGGTCGTTCAACATCCAGTTCGGTAAGCCGTTTGGTAACCATTCCAGTCGGTGCCTTCGGTAGAGGGCTCCCGATATTCCTAAGTTCCTGCGCCCTCCATTCAAGGTCATCCGGTAATCATCTTTTGGTAGTTGTCTCGACTGTCTCACGATGGCATTCGGTGACTGTCTCTCGCGATGCCGTTCGGTAAATCATTTGGTACGTTCGAAGATCATTTTCGCTCTCGTTCGGAACTGCTTCGGTAGACATAATTGCACTTGTTCGGCATAGATCCAGCGAATTTGATCATCTCATCATCTCTTCGGTGCTCATGCGGTCGCACTGATCATCCTCTAAGTCGGTGCACTTGTAGGTACACTTAACATCCGCCCTGTGCTCGGTGCACTTATCATCTCCAATTGCTCGCCGGCTTTCCTCCGGGTATGCTTTTCGCTCCTTCTCCAGGTGTGCTCGCTGTCACTTGTCTGGGTATCCACCTCGTCGTTTTGCTTGTTGACTAATCTCCAGCTGCAATTTTCTGCCGGTAAATGCACTCCAAGGTGCTTCCTCCCAGCACTTCCGGTACGGTGATTGCTTGCAGTAGGGGTTGTTTTTGATTCCGGTACGGTCATTCCCCTTTTGTACGTCGTAGCTCCGCCAACGACTAATCCATTACATCTTCTTCGGGTGCCATATCGGTTGGTTGGGCTTGATTCTGAAGTTGATTTACCAGTATCAGCTGTGTATCTCGGGATTGTCGAGACTTAGTCGGGATCGCCGGGACTGAGTCGGGATCGCCGAGACTGAGTCAGGATCTCATTCGGGTTTGTAACTTGTGCATGCGGCTTCTTGATTCTTCTGTAGGTGCGTTTGCCATCACTTCCCTGCGTGCACATGCCGCTGCTAGCCTTCTCTAATGGTGAATGCGTTTCAGAGTGCTTCGTTCCTACACTTCCGGTACGGTAATTGCTCGCAGTATGCGTTGTTGCGAATCCGGCACTGTCATCCCACTCTTTAAAGATCGTTGCTCCGCCAGAGATTAATCTCGTACGGCTTGTGCGGTATCAGCATTGTAGCTGTGACTCGGGATCTGATTAGGGATCGTATTCGGCATTGAAACTCGGGCATGTAGCTGCATAATCCGGCATCTCTGAATTGTGCTCGGTATCGTACTCGGTGGAGCCATCCCGCCGGTACATCCCATGTCTGCAATTCTGCGCTCGATTGCAACTTCGTAGCTTCATATAGGAAAGGAGATTTATTGTCATTCGTCTCCCGTGATCCGTCTCCTGAGATCCATCTCCTGTCATACACCTCCGGTCATCCACCTCCGGTCATCCATCTCCGGTCATCCACCTCCGGTCAACCATCCATATCCAGTCGCGATCCATTTCCGACCACGATCCATCTCGGGACGGGATTCATCTCTTGTCATCCATCTCCGGCCGCAATCCATCTCTGGCCGCAATCCATCTGGTCACGATCCATCTGGTCGCGATCCATCTGGCTTCAATCATTCGTGTCCACCCGGGGCGATATTGCGCTCGTATGGGCCGCATTCCGTGACTGCTCCTGTAGCTCTGTAAGCCCTCTAAAGGTCATATTTACTAACCTCCATAATGTCCATCTTCCATTGACTCTTCATCGCAGTCCCATAATCCATCCGGTGACATATCGTCCATCGTAAGAAAATACCGACTCATCGATCCGTCCATATGGCATGGGATCTTTAAGTCCAAATCCAAATGCATGATCCGGCCTCTTGAGCACGTGATCTTTATCCACGCAATTACGTGAACACCGCTCAACTCAACTCCGATAAATTGTAGATCCGCCCATATGGCAAATTGTAGCCAGGCTCCAAATCAATTGCAATTGACTGATGCGGCGGGAGTTTCTCCGCCTTGGCTTTGCTGGATAACTTCCACGAAATCTCCGTACATCGCTGGATAAGTCCTCTATCATCTGTAGGCAGCATCTTTGTCGTGGTACCGGCTCCATCTGCAAACTTTAGTTCTCAATTCATAATAGATATATATGGAGAGGTAAGGAGGAAGATCCAGGAGCCCAGATTTAAAACGGTTCGCCCATGGAAGAGCCAAGCCCCGCCGTCCAGTACTCCCTTCCTGTCTCGGCGTGCCGACAACGTTTACACGAGTATACCCTTGGGAACCTGTTTCTGGCCGTTGCCGCCGCTGCTCCCTGCTCGCCCGTCCAGCGCCTGGGGCCTATCTCACTCACCATCAGTGATGCCTTCCACGGTCGCTCCCAGCAGCCCTATACGAACTCCCACTCTTAGGAAGAACGTCCAACCGACCTCCCCACTGGCCAGTTGATCGTCAAAAGCATTTGCTCCAAGTATTTGAATATCCGGAACATCGCCGCCTCCTTCGGAACACGCCTCCTCCCTAGCCGTGATCCAGGTACATTCCCGGGGCATACCTGATGGCCTGCCCGGTCCACTGCCACCTCCTCCGCTCACCCTGGCGTTGCAGAGCCAAAAGTCGAATGCTTTGCAAGTCGACCCTACGATTCTTGGAGTTGTACAAAGGCAATCCAAACTCAGTCTCCAGCTCACACAGTGCGTCCACCGCGGCTGCCACCAATTTGTATGAATAAGCTCGATCAGCGAATCACATACTTGTCACACCCAATAGGGACTGTCTGACAACCAAATAACCGTCCATTCCTACGTGGGGATACGACACATCAATTGAACCTCTTTGCGCTTTAAATACATGCTGAATCCGCTGGTCTCCTGAGAATGCCCAGACGGTCCATCCGGTAGCCCCGTGGATCCTGAGAATCCCGGCTACAAATAAACATCACCACTGCAATCA
>Ga0307515_10000945_pt1 | contig 66458 bp, 66 predicted proteins | sample 17_EM_MG_FD_194513 | JGI IMG/M metagenome (GOLD analysis project Ga0307515, IMG submission 194513) | Populus trichocarpa ectomycorrhiza microbial communities from riparian zone in the Pacific Northwest, United States - 17_EM | ecosystem: Host-associated > Plants > Roots > Unclassified | place... | reverse complement strand
CTTCGACCCTTACCCCTTCATCTTTCTCAATCTCATTCTTTCGATGCTGGCAGCGATCCAGGCGCCAATCATCATGATGAGCCAGAACCGGCAATCCGAACGCGACCGCTTCTTCGCCGCCAAGGACTACGAGGTGAACCTGAAAGCCGAGATCGAAGTGATGGCACTACACCACAAGATCGACATCGCGGTGCTGACGGAGTTGCGGGAACTGCGCGCGGATGTGGCGAGGCTGACGGAGCAGGCGAAAGGCGAAACCTCCTAATCGTCCTCCAGCCCCGTCAATCCGTATTTGTCACCAGCTTGGGCGATGACTTCGCATATTGCGGCAGGTCGTCGGTGATCGCGTAGAAATCGCCCTTGTCGGCGCAGAAGATGTGGTAGCCGGGCGTCAGCGCCGTGGGCATGTCGAGCGAGCCTGCCTGGATGGAGATATCGTCCTGGCCGAGATATTTCCAGAAGAGCGCCGAGCCGCAATGCTTGCAGAAACCCCGCCTGCCCTCGTCGCTCGACTGATACCAGGTGAGGTTCTCGGCACCCTCGACGGTGAGGTCTTTTTCGGCGGCATTGGTGGAGGCGTAATACAGCCCGGTCTGACGACGGCACTGGCCGCAATGGCAGAACACAACCTCGCGCAACGGCCCATCGACACTGAACTTGACCGCGCCGCATAGGCATGAGCCGGTGTGAATTTTCGTCATGGTTTGCCCTCCGGCTATTTTCCGACCAATCCCTTTTCCCGGCCATCAAGTCCAATGAATTACCGTCGATGCTTGCTCAATATTTTTGATAGCTGACGCTCTGCGGGAGAAATACTCCCAATTTTGGAACAGATGCACCCAGTAATGTTCGTTGATGTCGCGTTCAGGTCGCTGTTAACTGGCCGCAGCGCGACCTGCACGCGTCGTTGAAGGGAGAAATCCATGCCTGTCATCTCGACACTACAAACCACGGCTGTGCTACTCGACGCCAATTTTGAAGATCTCCTCGTGACGACCAGCGGCGCAATCACCGCCGGCAGTGGAAGTGCTCCCGCAGTGGATGCAACGGCCGACGTCACGCATCGCAAGATCAATATCGGCGGCACAATCAGCAACGACTTCGGCACGGCGTTCAAGATCGGCGCGACGTTGGCGAATGAGCACAACGATATCGTCATCGCGTCCAGCGGTTTCATCGTGGCGGAGGATGCGGCCTTCGAGATCACCGGAACGGAGCTGTCGTTCCTCAATGCCGGCACGATTCACAGTGCCGGCGAGATCGCGATCCAGATAAATGCTAAGGACAGCACCTTCGTCAACGACGGTGTCATCACCGCGTTTCGCCATTCGGCGGTCTCGCTCTCCGGCACCGGCAGCGTCTTCGTGAACAATGGTTCCATGACATCGACGAATGGTTTTCTCAACCAGCCGGAAGCAACGGTGGAAATCGATTTTCTCACGGCGTTCATCAACAACGGTACGGTCAAGGCCAACAACCAATTCAACCAGGCAATCCATCTCGCCGGTTCCAGCAATATGGGCGCCACCAATACCGGCACGATTGTCGGCAACATCGTCGCGGACGGTGCGTGCACGGTCGACAACCGCGGCGTGATTCTGGGCTCGATCCAGATGAATTCGACAGTCAGTTCCTGCGTGATCCGAAATTCGGGCCACATAACGGGCAGCATCAGCGCATCGAAGGGTGCTGATGTCATAGACCTCATCGGCGGCTTTGTGGGGGGACGTGTTACCGGCGCCGAAGGCAATGATACTTACCGTCTGGATCGGAACGACATCTTCCTGAACGATTTCGGGGGCACGGATACGGTCGAAGCGCTTGTGAGCTACAGGCTCAGCTTCAACATCGAAAACCTGACCCTGCTACAGCAAGGCGACATCAGCGCCACGGGAAACAGCCTTGACAATGTGCTTACAGGCAATTTCGGCGATAACCTGATTGTCGGTCGCGCCGGCTCAGACCGTCTCACCGGCAGCGCGGGCAACGACATCCTGATCGGCGGCACCAAAACCGACAATCAGATTGACATATTCGACTTTAACGGCGGCGACGCGGCAGACATCGTTCGGGGTTTTCAGGTGAGAACAGCAAATCACGACGTCGTCGACCTCGTGGATTTCGCGATCGAGGACGATTTCGCTGCCTTCAAGGCGGACCATCTACGCCAAGCCGGGAAGAGTGTCGTGCTTGATCTCGACAACGGAGATATGCTGACCATCGAATCCGTCAGGCTCGCAGACCTGAAGGCTTCTCACTTCATTTTCGATGTCTGATTGCCAATCTTGAGGCTACCGGTTGAATACGAAAAGAGCGCCACATGGGCGCCCTTTCAACTTATGTCGCTCGCGCTCTTTACGCGCTGATAGCCAGCTTCTGCTCATCGCGGCCGGCCTTCAGCTTCTCGGCCAGCAGGAAGGCCAGTTCCAGCGCCTGGTCGGCGTTGAGGCGCGGGTCGCAATGGGTGTGGTAGCGGTCCTGCAGGTCCTCGGCCGAAAGCGCACGCGCGCCGCCGGTGCATTCGGTCACGTCGTTGCCGGTCATCTCGATATGGATGCCGCCGGGATGAGACCCCTCGGAATGATGGATCGCGAAGAAGTTCTCGACCTCGGTAAGGATCCGATCGAACGGCCGGGTCTTGTAGTTGTTGAGCGTGATCGTGTTGCCATGCATCGGATCGCACGACCAGACAACCTTGCGGCCTTCGCGCTCGACGGCGCGGATCAGGCGCGGCAGGTGCTCGGCGACCTTGTCATGGCCGAAGCGGCAGATCAGCGTCAGCCGACCGGCCTCGTTGGCGGGGTTCAGGATGTCAATCAATTCGAGCAAACCATCGGCAGTCAGCGAGGGGCCGCATTTCAGGCCGATCGGGTTCTTGATGCCGCGGCAATATTCGACATGGGCGTGGTCGGGCTGGCGGGTGCGGTCGCCGATCCAGATCATGTGGCCGGAGGTGGCGTACCAGTCGCCCGAAGTCGAGTCGACGCGCGTGAACGCCTGCTCATAGCCGAGCAGCAGCGCCTCATGGCTGGTGAAGAAGTCGGTCTCGCGCAGCGACGGATTGTTCTCCGACGTGATGCCGATCGCCGCCATGAAATCCATGGTTTCGGAAATGCGGTCGGCGAGCTTTTTATACCGCTCACCCTGTGGGCTATCCTTGATGAATCCCAGCATCCACCGGTGGACGTTATCAAGATTGGCATAGCCGCCCGCAGCGAAGGCGCGCAGCAGGTTCAGCGTCGCGGCGGACTGGCGGTAGGCCATGATCTGCCGCTCGGGATCGGGAATGCGCGCTTCCGGCGTGAATTCGATGCCGTTGATGATATCGCCGCGATAGCTTGGAAGCTCGACGTCACCCTTCTTCTCGATGCCGGACGAACGCGGCTTGGCGAACTGGCCGGCGATACGACCAACCTTCACCACCGGCTGCTGGGCGCCGAAAGTCAGCACCACGGCCATCTGCAGGAAGGCGCGGAAGAAGTCGCGGATGGTGTCGGCGCCGTGCTCGGCGAAGCTCTCGGCGCAATCGCCGCCCTGAAGCAGGAAACCCTGACCTTCGGAAACCTTGGCGAGAGAGGCCTTCAAACGCCGCGCCTCGCCTGCAAAAACCAGCGGCGGATACTTGGCGAGCGTGGCTTCCGTGGCTTCGAGTGCAGCCATGTCCGGATAGTCCGGAACCTGCTGAATGGGCTTATTCCTCCAGCTTGTCGGGTTCCAATTCTGTGCCATCTTACTCACCTGTTCAGTCAATGGTCGTATTCGCCAACGCCCGGCGTTCTTGCGGGGTTGGCGGCTATATATACATTCATCGGTAAAATGCAAAGCGCTTGACGCCGTCAAGGGCGTCAATATGCGCCATTCGCAAGAAATCCGGCGTGCCACGGGGAACGCCGGATTCGATGTTTCAAGGTATGCTCTCAGGCCGCGCTCTTGCCGCTATTTCGCAAGCTCCGCGGCGGCAAATGCCAGTGCCGCAAACGCGATCAGGGGAAACAGCATCAGGGTCAGGAACCCGCCGCCGCCTCGCTGCGTATCGAGATTTCTATCGTCTATGCCTACCCAGCCATCAGGGCCGGTCGTCGTCTCTGTGTTTGACTGCGTGATCATGGTCTCTCCTCCAAGGATCAAAACGCACGCACCGACGCCAAAACTCAAGCACGCACCTCCAATGCCGGCTTGAAATCAATGCAGACGGGTATTCGCAAAATCTAATATAACAGGAAATTTACGAAACACAAACGCCGTGATCCGGGACAGCCTTGACGGCCTCGCCCGCCCCGTTCCGTAACGAGAAGATCGACGGTAGGTTCTTTATTCGCCGGGCGATGGACGTCGCGAGCATAAGCACCCGGATCAGTCCGTCCCATTCGGGGCTGTCAAGCGGATCGGCAAAGGCGTCACGCCCGCCTTTCCTGGCCATTGCGTTCGAATGCAGCCAGATAAGACCCAATTGCATATCCATGACATCAACTCCTTTATTGAGATGATGTTGAATTAGTATCAATCGGGGCGGCATTGTAGACGCAAGGATGAAAGGCGCGTTTCATCCTTGCAGGACCCGGAACCATCGACTTTTCCCGTGGCAATGACAATATTCCCTGGGAGAATGGAGAGAACCGGATGACCGATTCAGCCTGGGATGACCTGAAGCTTTTCCTGCATGTCGCTGGTGAAGGCGGCCTCAGTGGCGCGTCGCTCCGTACGGGCCTCAGTGCGCCGACGATCGGGCGGCGCATGTTCGCGCTCGAGCGCGGATTGGGCCGCGCGCTGTTCGTCCGCAGCCAGCAGGGCTACCGGCTCGCGCATGACGGCGCGATCTTGCTGGAACATGTGAAAAACATGCAGAAGGCCGCCGAAAATATCGCCGACTGGCACCGGGGCGCGTTCACCCAGCCGATCGTCTCGATCGCCAGCGACCCCTGGATCGCGGGCTTCGTGGCGGATCACGTCGGCGAGGTGCGCACGCGCGACGATGCCTACCGCATCTGTTGCAAGACTGCGCGTCCGGGGCTTGACCTCACCTTCCGCGAGGCCGACGTGGCGCTGCTCCGGGAGCGTCCCGAGACGGGCAACCTCGCTGTCCAGCGCTCGGTCGGCATACGTTACGCCGCCTACCGTGCGGCCAGCCTTCATGAGGGCAATGATATCCGCTGGATCTCGATGAGCACGGACATCTCGTTCACCCCAGCGGAGAAATGGGTCTTCCAGAACTGCGAGTCGCAGATCTACACCTGGACGCCGGGACACGATCTGCTTCACCGTCTGGTGCGCCAGGGCGCGGGCCGTGGCGTGATGCCGGTCTTCGTCGGCGACGCGGATCCAGAACTGGTGCGCGAGGACGACATCATCGGCGAACTCGACCACGACCTCTGGATCGCCGCCAATGCCGACGACCGTCATCGGCCCGAAGTTCGCACGGTGATCGACCGCCTTGCCGATATACTGAAGCGAAACGAAAAGCGCTTTGCAGGCGCTGCTTAGGCAGTGCCGAACAGCACCTTGCGGCCGTCGGGATCGACGACCGTCACCACCACGTCGTCGATCGCATAGGGCTGAAGGCCCAGCACTTCGAGATGCGCGAGGAAAGCCTGAAGGTCGGCGATCTCGAAATAGAGATGCGTCAGGTTGGAATCCGCCACCGCCGGATGGGTATAATCGGCAAAGGCATTGGCATCGTGTATGGCGATCTGCATGCCGTCGGCGTCGAGCCGCCAATAGACATAGGAACCGCCTTCGCCGATCGCTTCCAGCGCAAGACCCGCGACATCGCGATAGAAGGCCGCAGTTCTCTCGGGCTGGTCGGAGGTCAAGAACACGCTGCGGAATATCGCCTTCATGCTCACCTCCCCGTTATCGTCTCAGACCCGCTCGCCGTTCCGGATCCGGTAGCTCGGCGCATACATCGTCACCAGTTCCTCCGACGCGGTCGGATGCACGGCCATGGTCCGGTCGAAGTCGTCCTTGGTGCCGCCGGCCTTCAGCGTGATGCCGAGAAGCTGCGCCATCTCGCCCGCGTCATGGCCGAGAATATGCGCGCCAACGACCTTGCGGTCGGCTGCATTGACCACTAGTTTCATGATCATCTTTTCAGCGCGCCCGGAAAGCGTCGCCTTCATCGGACGGAATTCGGCCCGATAGACCTCGATCTCCGGGAACGTCTTCGCCGCCGCTTCTTCGCTCATCCCCACCGTGCCGATTTCCGGCTGCGAAAAGACCGCCGTGGGGATCAGTTCATGATCGGGCGCGGTCGGATTGTTCCTGTATTCGGTCTCGATGAAGCACATCGCCTCATGGATCGCCACCGGGGTCAGTTGCACCCGGTCGGTGACATCGCCCAGCGCGAAAATGCTGGGAACATTGGTGCGAGAATAAAGGTCGACCTTAACAGCACCCTTCTCGTCGAGTTCGACGCCTGCCTTGTCGAGGCCGAGATTCGCCGTATTCGGGCGGCGGCCGATCGCGAACATGATCTGGTCCGCGACGAGGGTCTCGCCCTTCAGCGTCTTCCCGGCAAGCCGGCCATCGCCGCGCTTTTCGATTTTCTCGAATACATCCTCGAGGATGACGCGAATGCCTTTTTCCTCCATTGCCTTGTGAATCCCTCGCCGCATGTCGCCGTCGAAGCGCGAGAGGATCTCCATGCCGCGATAGATCAGCGTCGTATCGACGCCGAGGCCGTGGAAGATGTTGGCGAATTCGACGGCGATATAGCCACCCCCGGCAATGACGATCGCCCTCGGCAATTCCTTGAGATGGAACGCTTCGTTGGAGGAAATGCCATATTGGTGGCCTTCCAACGTCTCCGGCATGCTGGGCGCGCCTCCGGTCGCGATGATGATCCGCTCGGCGGTCAGCATCTCGCCGGTCTTGAGGATCTTCACCGTATGGGCATCCACCAGTTCGGCGCGGCTATCGAAGATCGTGGCATTATTGTTTTCGAGCCCCTTGCGGTAGAGGCCTTCCAGCCGCCCGATTTCGCGGTCCTTGGCTTCGAGCAGCTTTTGCCAGCTGAACGTGCTTTCACCGACGGACCAGCCGAAGCCCGCGGCATCCTCGAAATGCTCTCGATATTGCGAGGCATAGACAAAGAGCTTCTTCGGCACGCAGCCGCGGATGACGCATGTGCCGCCGAATCGATATTCCTCGGCCACGCCGACCTTCTTGCCGAGTGAGGCGGCGACGCGCCCCGCCCTCACGCCGCCGGAACCGCCGCCGATGACGAAGAGATCAAAATCGAATGATGACATGCGAGCACCCGTTGGAATTTGTTCACTTTAGATATGGAACAGTGGCCCAAAAGAAAAGCCCGCCGGACGGCGGGCTTCATGTTCTCTTTGCAATGCGGACCTTACTGCTGCGGAGCCTTGGTCGCCTCGTCGAGCTTGGCCTCGATCGCGTCGCCGGCAGCCTTGGTCAGGTCGCGCGACACGCCGGTCGCCCAGATGTCGGCGGCCTTGTTCAATTCCCTGAGCGCGATCGGCCCGTTGGTCATCAGCTTCTTGCCGGCCGGCGAAGTATAGAAGGCAGTAATGGCGTTCAATTCCTCGACTGTGAAGCTCGTCGCATAGACTTTTGCCGCTTCGTTTTCGAGATCGGTGCGGCGCTTGGCAAATTCGATAGCCTTGGCATCGACAACATCGTTTATCACGGGCTCGAGATTCGGCGTCGCCTGGATCAGCTGCTGCTTGAGCTGCTCGGAAATGGTGGGAAGGATGACATCGAACTTGGTCGTCGCACCCACGGCGGCGATCGCCGCACGGGCCGCCTTGAGCTGTTCGGGGGTCACGCCATCCGCCGCGCGCGCGGCCGTGGCACCCAGTCCCGTAACGATGATTGCCGCCGCCGCGAGCTTACCGAACTGTGATAGTTTCATCATGGATATCCGTCTCCTAAATCGTCTTACGCTTCCAGCATCCGCAAGCCTGCCGGTCCGGCAATGATCGCAAGGGAAGCAAGGTTAATGAAGAGCCCGTGTTCAACCACGCCCGGGATGGTATTGAGGCCGTTTGCCAATGCCTCTGCATCAGGAATAAGGCCAAAAGAAGCATCGAGTATGAAATGCCCGCCATCAGTTCTGAAAGGCGTGCCATTTGCCCCGCGCTGCGAGATCCCACCGGTCAGGCCAGATCGTTCGGCCAGTCTTTCCACCGCGATCCGGGTCGCCGTCATGCCGAAGGGATTGACCTCGATCGGCAGCGGATACACGCCAGCACCAAGGGTTTCGACCACCTTGCTCTCGTCTGCGATGATGATCATGCGGCGCGACGCGGCCGCAACGATCTTCTCACGCAAAAGCGCGCCACCGGCGCCCTTGATCAGGCGTAGTTTGGGGTCGATCTCGTCGGCGCCGTCGATCGTCAGGTCCAGTTCCGGCAATTCATCGAGCGAGTTGAGCGGCACGCCGAGTTCAAGACAAAGCCGCGCTGTCCGCTCGGATGTGGGCACGCTCCGTACGGACAGGCCCTCGGCCACTTTCTCCGCCAGTAGCCGGACGAACTCCTCGGCCGTCGAGCCGGTGCCTATACCCAGACGCATGCCGTTCTCGACATTTTTAAGCGCCTCGGCCGCCGCCTCGATTTTCATTTGCCGGGCATCCATGCACCAGCTTCCCCCGCAGTTTCGAATGGTTGACGTATCTACACGCGCTTCAGAGCAAACAAAAGTGCTATTTGAAGGAATTGGCGGAAATTCGAAGATGAGGCGATTGCCAAGCCCGAGTGGCTCATTTAGGCGGGTTCCAACTGGAATTCGGAGACTGCCTTGTCCATACCCACAGTCGTTTTCGACCTCGACGGGACGCTCGTCGATACCGCTCCTGATCTTGTATCGAGCCTCAACCACACGATATCGGCCAAGGACCTGGCCCCGGTTACCTATGAGGATCTCACTCATCTCGTCGGCCATGGCGCGCGCGCCATGATCGAGCGGTCCTTCCGCCTTAGGGGCCACCCACTCGATGAGGTGGAGATGCCCGCGATGATCGACCGTTTCGTCGAACATTACCTCGCCGAGATGCCCGGCATGAGCCGCCCCTATCCCGGCCTGCTGGAGGCTCTGGACAGGCTCAAAGCATCCGGCATGATCCTGGCCGTCTGCACCAACAAGATGGAAAGCCTTGCCCGGCCGCTGATCGAGGGCCTCGGCATGTCAGGCTATTTCGCGGCCATCACCGGCGGCGATACCTTCGCCGTCCGCAAGCCGGAGGCCGAGCACCTCAGAGGAACCGTCCGTCTCGCCGGAGGCGACATCAAGAGCACGATCATGGTCGGCGACAGCCTCAACGACCTCAAGGTCGCGGTGAATGCCGGCGTACCCTCGATCGGCGTGCCCTTCGGCTATTCCGACGTGCCGATCCAGACGCTGAACCCAACCGTGTTGATCGAGCATTTCGATGAGTTGACGCCGGAACTGGTGAAATCGCTTCTGGCTTGATGCCCCAAAAGCAGCCGCAACACTTCTGGAATTGTCATGCGCGCATCGCACCCGCGTTCGCGGCGGTGTCCTCTTCGAGGTAGCTGCCCAAATTGTCGAGCAGCACCCCCCAGCCATGTTTACGGCCTTCGGCGCCATCGCTGGGTGGCAACACGCACATCTGCTCGGTGTAGCGTAGCCGCGTGCCGCCGTTTTCATCCATGAAGGCGATCGTGGTGAGTGAGACTGTGTGGACCCGGCCGTTCATCGCCATGGAATAGCCGAGCACGATGAGCGCCTCATCGCGAATCTCGAAGTAGCGGGTCTCGTTGGTGTGCTCGCCCATTTCGTTGTGGAAACTCTTGCGCTCGCTGCCGCCCGTGCGGAAATCCATGTCGGCGCCGCCGCCGCCGAACCACTTGGCCTTCTTTTCCGGAATGCTCCAGGCGGCCCAGACATGCGCCACGCAATTGGGATAAACCCGCTCGATCGTGTAGCTGTCATGGCTGTAGATATCGCTCATTGTTCATTCTCCTCGTTCAGGAAAGTTCCAAGATCGTCCAGGCGACGCTCCCAAAGCTGGCGATGCCGCTTCACCCATGTCTCCACCCATGCAAGCGCGTCCGGCGCCAACCGCACTGTGCGCACCCTGCCCTGCTTTTCGCTTGCGATCACACCGGCATCCTCCAGCACCTTGAGGTGCTTGAGGAAAGACGGTGCCGCCATGCGGAAAGGCCGGGCGAGTTCCGAAACCGAAGCCGGCCCGGAAACAAGCCGCTCGACGACAGCCAAACGTGTCGGATCGGCGAGTGCGCCAAAAATCGCGGGAAGCTGGGTTTGAAAGGTATCCATACAGCTATCTAATAGCATCCGGACACGGGAGTCAACAAAAGAAAGCCAAACGGCTATCTTTTTAGCCGTGCTGCCAATGCACGACAAAGCAAAAGGCCCTGCGAGACGAACTTGCAGGGCCTTCCGTGACATCGTTTGAAAGCGCGAAAATCAGCCTTCGGCGTTGCGAACCTTGGAGGTCGCCTTGAATGCCTTGTCCATCGCGGCGTCGCGACTATAGACGTCGTCGAAATATTCCACGACGCCGTCCTTATTTGGAAACGCTGTGAAATAGGCGACATAGACCGGGAACTTCTCGGGCACCTTGGCCTGGTGGTTTTGCCCCGTCGCGATTTCGGCTTCGATCTCCTCGACCGAAATGCCCATCACCGCAGCCGCCATCTTCTTCGGGTCGGACAGGCGCACGCAGCCATGGCTGAGCGCACGCATGTCGCGCTCGAAGAACTTCTTCTGCGGTGTGTCATGCATGTAGATGGCATGCGCATTCGGGAACAGTATCTTCAACTGGCCCAGCGCATTGCCACGGCCCGGCGGCTGGCGGACGTCAACGGAGTCGGTCGAATTCCAGTCGATCTCCGACGAGGAAACCTGCTGGCCATTGATCGAGGTCTCATAACCCTGCCGGTCGAGATAGGACGGGTCGGCACGGAGTTCCGGCAACATTTCGTTGACGATGATCGACCGCGGAACGCCCCAATACGGATTGTATTCGACGAGTTCGATCTCATCATGGAAGAAGAAAGTCTGGTTGCGCGGCGAGCCGACAACCACACGCATATTGAATTCTTCCTTGTTATTGTTGTGATAATAGGCCGTGAACGCCGGCTGGTTGATGAACACGTAGCGCGAGCCGAGATCCCTAGGCAGCCAGCGCAACTGCTCCATCGCCACCTTGATCTTCTCGATCTTGGAGCCGCCGGTGTCGCCGCCCATCAATTTGCGGATCGTGCCGGAGCCGACAACACCATCGCCCTTCAACCCGCTTTCGACCTGGAATGCCTTGACGACATCGACCAGATCGGGCGTGTAGTCCGGCGTATTCTGGTAGGACGCCAGCACCAGGGAATGATCGACCTTCAGCGTGTCGGAACCGCGCATCCGGATCGCGGCGATCACGTTGGCGAGCTCTTCATTGCTCTGGCCAGGCTTCAGAAGCGTGCCCGGCGCGATCTCCACGCGGGCTTCCTCGGTGCCGTCAGCGGCCTTCAACTTAATCAGTTCGGCCTGCAGCGCCGCAAATTGCGGGCTCACCGGCGTACGGCTTTCAAGATAGGCCGCGATATCGCCGCTTGCGCGCATGACATTCAGCGCGCCGTCGAGATTGACCGTCTTGCGCTTGAAATCATAATATTCAGCGATGCGGTTGGGGTCGATGCGGCCGCGGACCGTATCCTGCGTATAGGTGAGAACTGCAGCTGAGAGTTCAATCTCGAACTGCATCAGCAGGCGCTGACGGGTCACCTCATCGACCGCCGAAACCGTATCGCTCGGGTCCATGACCTTGTAATCCGAGGGATCGAGGCCAACGTTGTCGACGCCTTCGAGGACCTTCAGCGCGGCACGCGCCTTGTCGGTCACGCCATTGGCATCGACCCACAGCAAGCCATCATTGGACGAATAGAATTTTTCGATCGCTGCAGCCACGTCAGCCGGAGCCTTGACGCGTGCGTCAGCCATATAGGCGCGCGGATTCTGCGCGAAATCGACTTGCGGCGCGATGTCAGGGGTCTGTATCGACCCTGTCTGATTGGGATCGGCAACGGGATCCGCCGAAGCCGTTTCCATGCTCGACGCAAATTTCGCCACCGCGATCAGCCGCAGCGGGTCCGCCTTGTAGGTAAAATATTTTGGCGAAGAGACCTTGGGCAATGCCTTTGCCGGCCGTGCCGGATCGGGAAAAGCGCCAAAATCATCGTCATCGAGCGATGCGCCGAAAATGCTGTTCTGGCGGGCGGGCTTGCGCTCGTTGCTGGTCTTCTTGCCTTGCAGGAAATCGAGCAGCGTTGCCGAATGCGCCGCTGGCGCGCCGAATGTGATCGCGCAGGAAATGGTGAGCGCGGCGATGGTCGCATTCTTCAATATTTTCATCTGTAATCGATCCCGGCGGTTGCCGCCCTCACCCATGTTCAAGTGCGCTCATCCTTATCTGATTGCGCACCGCTTGAAAAGAAAACGGATGACTCGGCCAGTTCATTCAAGGGGTCACATCTTTGTGACGGGATTCTGGCGAAAACGCCAGTGTGACAGCCACAACACTATGATATCGTTAAATGTTTATTAAAATGCCAGAGCGGCATAATTGTGTTTTCACCATTAGCCCCATGGCATGGCAGAGCAAAACCCGTCCCATGTGACGAAAATGGCACGTCTCCTGAAGCGCCACGACGACACAAAAATGGGGCCCATCCCCTAAATGGAGGATTAATCGGATTCGATTTCCCACTAAAATCCGCTGCCAGCCAGGGAGATAGCGGCATGATCAAGGCATCTGGTTCGATCATCGAGGTGGAAACACCGCCGAGTGATGGCAATGCACCCCTCCAGGGTGCCGGCGTGCAGGATATCATAGCGCGACCAGGTGGCGGTTTCATGATCGTCTACCGTGTCTCGGTGGCGGACTTCGGGATCGGCAATTCCTCGACCAACCTCTACCTCGCGACATATGGCTCGGACGACGCACCCGACAGCGGCCGCATTTCCATCGAATCCGTCCTTCTCTCCGGCCAGTTCTTCACAGGCCGCTTCGCCGAAACCGGCGGCGATGGCGCCGTGATGTACGTCCAGGGCACGGACGGCATTACATTGAGGGAATTTGACGGTGCCACCGGCGGTCTCATCGACGGGCCGGACCCCGGTGTCGATGGCGTGACAAGCAGCCTGACCTTCGTTTCCGACGCGGCAGGGCTGATCGGTGGCGGCAGCTTCCTGCTCTATAGTGACGACGACGACGGCGACAATGTCATGCGCGGCCGCCTGTTCGATGCGGGCAATCAGCCGCTAGCCGGCCATTTCGACGTGGCGAATATTGCCGGAAAGGACGTTACGCTCGGGAGAACCGATCAATTGACCGGAGGCGACATCGCCGTCACTTTCACGGTCGCGGACCAGAGCGAAACCGGCGACATCTACGTGAAACTGATGTCTGCGGACGGAGACATCGAGAAGGATACGTTCCGGATCAATGACAAGACCGCCGGTCGCCAATACGGCTCGCGGGTCGCGGCGCTTGATAGCGGCGGCTTCGCCGTCGCCTGGGTCGATCACGACCAGAACCAATCGGAGGGTGTCAAGGCGCGTGTGTTCGATGCCGACGGCAATGCCTTGAGCGCCGAGTTCAACGTCGATACGCCATCCAAGGACGACCAGAACGGCATCAGCATTACGGCCATTTCGGGCGGCCGCTTCGCGGTCCTCTGGCACGAGGAAAAAAGCGGCGGACAGATATGGGCGCAGCTTTACGATCGCGAGGGCGGCAGAATCGGTTCGGAGGCACTGATCACAAAAGGCTCCAGCCCCAATTATTTCGACCAGAGCCCGCACGCGATCGAGGTCGAGAACGGCACCATGCTGGTCGGCTGGACCCGCGACGTCAAGCAGGAGGGAATCCTCGTCCGCCGCTTCGATGTCGGTGCGGCAGGCACGGATGGCAGCGACGTGCTGAATTCGAAGTTGCTGGGACGCTTCCTGGACGGCCTCGAAGGCGATGACAAGCTCATCGGCGGCAAGAGCCGCGACGAACTGAACGGCGGGCTCGGCGCCGATACCATCACTGGCGGAAAGGGCAACGATCTCTTCATCTTCATCGACGCGCTCGATAGCGGCGCGACCGCCAACGACCGCGACGAGATAAAGGACTTCGGCAATGGTAAAGACAAGGTCGATCTCCAGGGGATCGACGCCATTGCTGGTAATGAGGACGATGCTTTCGACTTCATCGGCAAGGCGAAATTCCATGAGACCGAGGGCGAACTCCGCTTTACTGCGGGCAAGAAGTTCACGGTGATCGAAGCCGATATCGACGGCGACGGGTTGGCGGACTTCCAGATCGAACTCGACGGCAGGCACTCGCTATCCGCCAAGGATTTCATGCTCTGAATTCCAAACAGAATGGACCGTGAAAACAGTTTTTCGCTATTTCCAAACCTGTGCGCTGCGCCTAGATCGTTTCATTGTTAAATGGAATCATTCTGTTGGCTGAGACGGAGTCGGATACTCGTTCGGCCGGCGCGCGTCGTAGCCCAGATCTACGGCCAAGCCGGCCGAACGAATAGGCGGCCCGTATCGGCCAACCCCGAAGGGGCCGGGCATCTTTCCGCCAGGATCAGAGGCGATCGGCTCTGCCGTACATCTGGGTACGACCTTCGCCAATCGCCTCTGCCCTGACGAAAACCTGCTCCGGCAGAATGCTTCCATTTAACACTGAAACGATCTAGATAGCTCCAACAAAAGCATTCAGGAATGGAGCCCAGGGATGAGCAAGCGCACCGAAACCGATACGTTCGGCCCGATCGAGGTGGAGAACGACAAATATTGGGGCGCGCAGGCTGAACGCTCGCTCGGCAATTTCAAGATCGGCTGGGAAAAGCAGCCCGCCTCGATCATCCGCGCGCTCGGCATCGTCAAGCAGGCCGCCGCCCGCACCAATATGGCGCTTGGCCAGCTCGACGCCGGCCTCGGCGAGACCATTGTCGCCGCGGCGCAGGAAGTGATCGACGGCAAGCTCAACGCTCATTTCCCGCTTGTCGTCTGGCAGACCGGGTCCGGCACGCAATCCAACATGAACGCCAACGAGGTGATCTCCAACCGGGCGATCGAAATGCTCGGCGGTACGATGGGCTCGAAGAAGCCGGTCCATCCCAACGACCACGTCAATATGAGCCAGTCGTCCAATGACACCTACCCGACGGCCATGCATATCGCCTGCGCCGAACAGATCGCCCATCACCTGATCCCCGCCCTCAACCACCTCCATAAGGCGCTCGACGCCAAGGCCAAGTCCTTTGCGCACATCATCAAGATCGGCCGCACCCATACGCAGGATGCGACGCCGCTGACACTGGGCCAGGAATTCGGTGGCTATGCGGCCCAGGTCCATTCCGCCATCAAGCGTATCGGCGACACCATGCCGGGTATTCTGGAACTCGCCCAGGGCGGCACCGCCGTCGGCACCGGGCTCAATGCGCCGATCGGCTTTGCCGAAAAGGTCGCCGGGGAGATCGCCAAGATCACCGGCATGCCTTTCGTCACCGCGCCCAACAAGTTCGAGGCGCTGGCCGCCCATGACGCCATGGTCTTTTCCCACGGCGCGATCAACACGGCGGCGGCGGCACTCTTCAAGATCGCCAACGACATCCGCCTGCTCGGTTCGGGCCCGCGCGCCGGGCTTGGCGAATTGTCATTGCCGGAAAACGAGCCCGGCTCGTCGATCATGCCCGGCAAGGTCAACCCCACCCAGTGCGAGGCGCTGACCCAGGTCTGCGTTCACATCTTCGGCAACAATGCCGCCGTCACATTTGCCGGCAGCCAGGGCCATTTCGAACTCAATGTCTACAATCCCGTCATGGCCTACAATTTCCTGCAGTCGGTCCAGCTTCTCGGCGACGCCGCGCGCTCGTTCACCGACAATTGCGTCGTCGGCATCGAACCGCGCGAGGACAATATAAAGGCTGGTCTCGAACGCTCGCTGATGCTGGTCACCGCACTCGCCCCGACCATCGGCTATGACAACGCAGCCAAGATCGCCAAGACCGCGCACAAGAACGGCACGACGCTGAAGGAAGAGGCGCTCGCAAGCGGCCTTGTCACCTCTGAACAGTATGACGCGGTCGTCCGTCCGGAGGATATGATCGGGCCGAAGTGACGGACCGATCGGTCGCTCAGCCTCCTGCATCCCGGTCGCAGGACTGGATCTGGCAATCATAGGTCTTGGTGTATTTGTCGCATTGCTGCAGGGCTGTCAATTCGGCGTCCTGTTCGCTTGGCCAGTCATTGCTGTAGCCATAAGCGCCCTCGCTATCGACGGCAACGCAGGCCCATGCAAGCGCTTGGCCCGAGGTCGCGGCCCCGACGGCGCCGGCGGCAAGACACGCCAATATCACTTTCCGCATTTTCTCTCCTCAAGCCAACGATGGGCGACCCGTTATCGGGAACGCAGCTCACGGCGAAAGACCCGTGCGGTTTGCCCGAAAAATAGCCCGGTCGAGGACTTTCACCAGAAACGGCGCCATTATCGCGCTAACCCGCGACCGTACAACGTCGCGAACTATAGTTTCTCCGGAAGATCCCAGCTTGTCTAGTATTTTCGGCATCTTCGATACCGCAAGTTAACCGATTCCCAACACTTGAAGCCTAGAACAAAACTAGGGACAATGAGTTTCAGGAGTTACAGATGAGCGTGGCGCAGCCGAGGGTGCAGGTGCCGGATATCGCCGCGCAGGTCTCGTTCGCAATGCGTCAGATGGGTGTCGCACCGATCCCGCGCAACTATGAACTCTTCTACGAGGCCTATATCGGCTCCAATCCCAAGCTTACCAAGGAATTGGCGGCGCTGGGCGTACGCGCGACCCAGGAGGAACTCGACGCCGTCGGCGCGCAGTATTTCAGCCATCATCAGGCGGCCGGCGTCCAGGGTTGCCACGGCAAGATCGCAAACGAGCTCGAAGGCCTGATCACTTTGCTCAAAGAGGAACAGACCTCGCTCGAAAGCTATAACCGGCTTCTCGAGGAGACCCATTCCCGCATCACGTCGAAGAGCGCGTCGAGCACCGATCTGTTGCGCAACGCCATCAGCGTCCTGTCGGAAGCCACCGGCAACACCATGGCACAGGGCCGTGTCACCGTCGAAGGCGTCGAAGCCAAGTCCCGCGAGATGGAAGACATCAAGAAGGAACTCGACGAATACAAGCGCATCGCCAACACCGACTCGCTGACCCGACTCTTCAATCGACGCGCCTTCGACGACAGGCTCGCCGCGATCTATGACAGCCAGCGCGGCCGTTCCACCACCGCCCTCATCGTCTGCGATATCGATCATTTCAAGAAGGTCAACGATACGTTCGGCCATCCGGTCGGCGACAAGATCCTCGCGACGGTCGCCAATGTCATCAAGGCCAATGTGCGCAAGGACGTATTCGTCTCGCGCACCGGTGGCGAGGAATTCGCCATCATACTCGATCTCACCACGCCTGAAGAAGCCCTTCAGATTGCTGAACGGGTACGCCGCTCGCTGGAGCAGACGCCGTTCAAGAATTCGAAGACCGGCGTTGATTATGGTCCGGTCACCCTCTCGATGGGCCTGTGCATGGCCGGCCAGACGGAAGACGCGCAGGACCTTTATCACAAGACCGACATTGCGCTCTATTGCGCCAAAACCAGCGGCCGCAACCGCACGCTCATCTTCGAGGACGGCATGAAGAAGGAGCCGTCCAAGACCTGGCTCCTCTACAAGAAGTAATCGTTCGCAAATCGACACACGGAAGCCGGCCACGCGCCGGCTTCTTGCGTTTTGCGGTTCCTTCAGAGTCGCGTTGATCTTTGAAAGACATCCTAGGATTAACCAGTTTTCCTCGACCATACTAAATATATCAATACCTTACGAATAACGAACGCCACGCAGACGCTCGGATAAATGAAATAGTTCCCTAAATATTTACCCTGTTCCCAAAGAAACAGCGCGATCCTCTTGCGCGTTCTAAAACGCATTCATGGACAACGGGATGAGGCGCGGCCAGGGCAAACACGGCCCCTCTCCTACAGCGAACGGAGACACTGACATGAACAAGATGATCGCACTCGCAGCCGCAGCTTTCGCAACAATGATGCTCGCCGCCCCGGCAAATGCCGGCTTCCTCTTCAAGAACAATCCCGAGAAGCAGATCGAAGTTGCTTCCCTTGCCGACCAGGTCGGCTGGATGTCGGTTCTGTCGGACGACAAGCCGGTCGCGAAAAAGAAGAAGACGGTCAATACCTCGCCGATATCACGCAAGCTCGTCAAGTTCGACAAGTCGGTACCGGTCGGCACGATCATCATCGACAATTCCGAGCGTCGCCTCTACCACGTCATTTCCAAGGGCGTCGCCATGAAATACGGCATCGCCATCGGCAAGGAAGGCTTCGGCTGGACCGGCGAGGAAGTCGTGACCGCCAAGACCGAATGGCCGACCTGGACCCCGCCGGAAGAGATGCGCGTCCGTGAAGCCAAGAAGGGCCATATCCTGCCGGCCAAGATGGAAGGCGGCATCGAAAACCCGCTCGGCGCCCGCGCCATGTATCTCGGCTCCTCGCAGTACCGCATCCACGGCACCAACCAGCCCAACTCGATCGGCAAGGCTGCCTCTTCCGGCTGCTTCCGCATGGCCAACGAAGATGTCGAGCACCTCTATGCCCACGTCAAGATCGGCACCCGGGTGATCATCCAGGAATGATCGGACTCAAGGTTTGAACAAGTTAAAAGCCGGCCTCGCGCCGGCTTTTTTGCATTTAATCGTCATTGCTGGCGTCCAGTTCCTCGGGCCGCATGCCCTCGTCTCGGTTGCCCTGCTTCGCCGCGAGAAACTTAAGGCATTCCTCGAACGCGGCGAGATCGGTGTATAATTCACCTACCGCCGCCGCATGCACCGCCACGATGCCCCCCCGGCGTTCCACCCCGCCATCCAGCATCAGATTATCGGCCATCTCGAAATCCTCGAGCGACAGCCCGTCGGGTCCGCGCTTGTAGCCTTTGGCATCCTCGGTGATCCGGTTGTCGTAGAAATCAAGCATCCGCCGGTAATGATCGTCAGCGACGTTGGTATAAGCCGCGACTATCTTGCCCAAGGCGCACATATAACCAAGCTCGAACACCGTGCCGACATCGGCCCACTGGCCGCGGAATGGCGTGAGATTGGCGATCACGCCGTCGGCGGCGTCCATCATGCCCTCGTTGACCTTGCTGATCGCGAGCCCGAAGGCCTTCTTCGTCTTCTGCGCCGGAATATCGAGGTCGCCGGGACAAAGCGGCTCGAAGCCGTATTGGCGGACGAGGGCTGCCTTGCGGTCCATCTGCTCGCGGGCGTTGACGAGGAAGACTTCCGGGCCGGCGATATAGAGCTTCTTCATGGGATCACCCTGTCACTTGCAGGCAGAGACCCCCGCGCGCTTTGCGATTTCAAGGAGTTCCGGCCGGTATTCGAAATGCATCGTGTCGTAGTGATACCAGCGCCCGCCCCAGATGAAACCGTGTTTTTCGAAGATCGCGACGATTTCCATGGGAAACTTGTTCTTGTAGACCGGCACATTGCCCGGCTTGCCCTTCGACCAGACCCAATAATCGGCGAATTTGGTGTTGAGGTCGATCGCCGCGCCGAAACTGTGCACAGAGAGGTTCTTCTGGCCCGCCACCTTGCGGAAGTTGAACACGCCTGCAGATGGCGCCAGATATTTCCTGAGATCATCGCGGGATGCCAGTTCGGCATGCACCGCTTCCAGCGCCTTATCGACGCCATTGACCGATGTCACCCGCAGCGTCTCGCCGAACCATTTCACAGGCACGAGGTTGCGCGCGACTTCCTTGCTTGAGCCGCCATACATCAGCGTCATCAGCTTTTCAGAGCGGATACGGCCGGGATCGAAGTTTACGTCGGGCCGCGTCTCGCAGGCGCCTGCCGGATAGATCTGCTGGAGGCTGTCCTCGATATCCCCCGCTTCGAGCATCTGGAAATGATCGCGCTTCACGCCGTCGTCCACCGGCAGAAGCTGGGCGTGCCTGATGAAGCCCACGCCCTTCTCCGATCCCGTGGCCAGCGTGTCAGGATAGGCTTTGACGAGAATATCGATCTTCTCGGAGAGCGTCAGGTCCTTGGCGAGAGCAGCAGAGGACGCCGCCAGTGACAGGACCAAGCCCAAAGCCAAAAGAACTTGTTTCATAGCTGTCTCCCACCACCATCCATTAGATCGAAGACGCATACGAAGCCATCTCTATTCAATTGGCGCAACGCTCAATGAAATCCTTCAAGCCTGAGCGAAAATGGTGCGTTTCGAGAACCGGAGCGGAGCGTACTCTCGTACGAGAGCACCGGAAGCGCGGAAACGCATCATTTGCAGCCGGGCTTCAAGGATTTCGGATTCACCACATCGTCTTGGCAGCTCGGCCGGGCCAGTCCCGATCATAGCTCTCGCCATCGAAACCATCCTTGATGGTCTTCATCATCTGGCCGACTGTCGGCAGCGACCCAGCCGCCACGAATTTCTCCGGATTCCAGAGATCGGCCCGGATGACGGCGCGAGCGCATTGCACGTAGACTTCGTCGATTGTAATCACGATGACCGAACGTGGATGCTTGCCGTCCATGTCGAAGCGTTCAGTCATCGCGGGATCGATCGCGACCGCTGCCCGCCCATTCAGGCGCATCGTCGATGTGGAACCGGGGATGAGGATCATCAGTGCCACGCGCGGGTCGCGCACGATGTTGGAGAGCGAATCGACGCGGTTGTTGCCGCGCCAGTCCGGCATCAGGATCGTCCTGGCGTCCGCGACATAAAGGACGTGTCCCGCGTCGCCGCGCGGCGAACAGTCGAGCCCCTCCGGGCCGACGGTCGCGAGCGCCACGAAGGGCGAGGCCTCGATCATGCGGCGATATTCCGGCGTCAGGAACGGCGTCACCTTGATGATCGACGCCTCCACGGGCTGGCCGTAGAGTTCATTCAATTCCGCAACCGTCTCGATCTTCTGCATTGCCGTCTCCATATCGGAATTCGGCTATAGCCAAGTTTTGTGACAGTTAAACGAGAAAATTCTTGATAGCATCGATCGTTGCGGGTGAATTGACGATACGGCGGTGACCCAGCCCGTTCAGCCATTCGAGCCTCACATGCGGCCCTGCCCCGGCATAGAGGCGTGCGGCATGCGACGAGACCTCCTTGTCCTCGTCCGCATGCAGCACCAGAACCGGCAATTGCGGCATCGATTCCAGCATCCGGCCTGCGGAGAAGAAGGCGATCGGCTGGCCGGCGATACGCGTGACCTCGCGGTCCATCGCGCTGTGCACCCGCGCGCTAAAGCCCATCGCGCCGGAGAAGTTCGAGAACACATGCTCGGCCGCCACGGGTGCTGCGATCAACACGAGCTTGTCGGGTGTGTGGCGCGCCAGCCAGTCGGCGGGACCGGACGCCGACATGGCCGCGACGAAGCCGCCGAAGGAATGACCGATCACCGCATCGAAATGACCATATTGCCGCCATGCCGCATCGATCGCATCGATCCCGATCGGCACCGTCAGCCGCCGACCTGTCGAACCTCCATGGCCAGGCAGGTCGAGCCCCACCACGACAGCGCCGGTCTGGCGCAATCCGCGGATCAGCCCCTGCATATAATCGATACGCGAACCCCAGCCGTGCACGACCAGATAGGTCTTGCCGTCCGGTTCGCCGGTCGGCGGGAAACGGTGCGTCGCCACCATGCCTGATGGCACCGGCAGCATCAGCAGTTCCGCCTCGCGCATTGCCGCGCGCGAAATGCCGAGCAGCTTGCGCTCTTTCTCGTTCTTGGGCTCCGGCGAACTGGTGCTCGAAAACAGGCTGAAGGCCACGCGCCCGGCCAGCCGCGGCGAGACAATGCCGGCGAGATTGATCGCTTGCCCCGCGACCTTGTGCAGGTAAGATTGCATTGGTATGATCCATAAGTTCAACAATGAACAATAAAGTACAACTATGAACAAAAATCAAGTCCTGCCTTGGGATCATCCACGCTTTCGCACATGGATCGGCGTGGCGCGCGCCTGCCAGCTGATGCAACTGACCCTGCAGCGCAACATGGCCCATCTCGAAATCAAGCCGCCGCATCTCGATATCCTGCTCAACCTCTACAAGCGCGAGGGCATTTCCCAGCAGGAACTGGCGCGCAAGCTGCTGGTCGGGCGCTCCAACATGTCCATGCTGCTGCCGCATCTGGAAAAGCGCGGCCTGATCGAACGCCGGGGCGACGGCAAGGACAAGCGCGTGCTCAGGCTGTTTCTCACCGATCAGGGCAAGGACATCACGGAAAAGGCGATGCGTATCCAGACGGCGCTGATCGATGCCGTCATGGCGACATCGACCGAAGAGCGTTGCCTGATGGTGGCGGAACAGATGGAAAAGATCGTCGAGGTACTGCTTGCGGCCGACACCGATGGCAACGCCGAGACAGAGTGATTTTGGCCGAACCCCGGAATCCGAAAATCCAAGGCACAATCCGATACAACTAAGACGCAGCGCTGCAGTAGTATTCAATTGGTTGTGCTGCATATTTTTACATGTTTTACCTTACCAGACGGCTATAGCACAAAGCTATACCGACTGGGAGGATGTAAATCATGGCAAATCCAGCAGATCTTCTTGCTTTGGCCAAAACACGCATCGGCCAGAAATACGTGAACATTTGCGTACCCAAGAACAATCCCAATTGGAAGGGGCCTTGGGATTGCGCCGAGTTCATGTCCTGGCTGGTCTATCAAGTCGGTGGCTACCTCTATGGTTGCATCGACAACAATGCAAATCCCGCAACCGTGGAAGCCTATACGGGCGCGTGGAAGGTGGATGCGAAAAAACGCGGCAAGATGATTCCGTGGCAGGAGGCTGCCGCGATCACAGGCGCTATCCTGCTGCGCTATCCGCCCTCTCCAGGCGCCATGGGCCATATCGCCGTCAGCGATGGCCAGGGCGGCACAGTGGAGGCTCGCGGAACGAAATGGGGCGTTGTCGCGCATACGGCAAGCGGCCGCGGCTGGGACACCGGCATCCTGCTTCCGGAATTCGATTACGGCGCTACGAACGACGGTGTCGTCGTGAATGAGCCCTCGGTTCTTTACAAGATCGGCGCCCCGAATATGCGGAAGGACGTCGTCAGGGAAATCCAGACCGCCGTTGCAGCCGCGGGCTTCGATCCCGGGCCTATCGATGGCGTCTACGGCCACAACACCGCAGTCGCCGTTGCCGCATTTCAGGCTGATCGAGGCCTTACGGTCGACGGCCAGGTCGGCAAGCAGACGGCGGCAAAGCTCAAGGTCGACCTCGGCGACGACGATTGACGCCACGCTTCATTCGCAACGGCCGCTCACCGCGGCCGTTCGCCGACATCCCGGCTCATGCCCTTTTCCGCAAGCTGCCGCTCATACGCGCCGAACAGTTCCCCGCCCCGTTCGCCGAGGTCGCGCAGATAGCTCCAGGTGAATATCCCGGTGTCGTGGCCGTCGTCGAAGCCGATTCGGATGGCGTAGTTGCCGGTCGGCAGCACGCTGAGGATCGCGACGTCGCGCTTGCCCGGGACGGTCACTTCCTGGCCCGGTCCGTGGCCCTTGACCTCGGCCGACGGCGACAGCACACGCAGCATCTCCGCCGAAAGCTCATAGGCCGCGCCGTCGTTGAACGCCACGGTTAATCGCTGGCGGTCCTTGGCAACCTTGATCTGCGTCGGCCAGATTTCACTCATGTTTTCATCCCTTTTCTCGCGCATTAGCGATCCGCTGTCGCATCCGCAAGACAATTTCGCTTCAATCGGCGCTACCAAATCCCTATATAGGCTTGACGGAAGCGCGCGCCCAACGTGATATGGAATGCGGGAGTAACAGATGAATATTTTCTCGGGCCATTTCCGCCCATCGGACGCACCAGCCCCCATGATCGACCCGTTCGGGCGCATGGTGAGTTATCTGCGCGTGTCGGTCACCGACCGCTGCGATTTTCGTTGCACCTATTGCATGGCCGAGCACATGACCTTTCTGCCGAAGAAGGACCTGCTCACGCTCGAGGAGCTCGAGCGGCTCTGTTCGGTCTTCATCGAAAAGGGCGTGCGCAAGATCAGGCTCACCGGCGGCGAGCCGCTCGTGCGTCATAACATCATGTATCTGGTCCGCGCGCTCGGCCAGAAGGTTCATCACGGCGCACTCGACGAATTGACGCTGACCACCAACGGCTCGCAGCTCGCCCGCTTCGCCGACGAACTCGCCGACAATGGCGTCAAGCGCATCAACGTCTCGGTCGATACGCTCGACCCGCGGAAGTTCCGCGAGATCACCCGTACCGGCGATCTCGGCAAGGTACTGGCCGGCATAGACGCCGCGCAGAAGGCCGGCATCCACATCAAGCTCAATGCCGTGGCGCTCAAACATTTCAATGAGCACGAAATCCCGGAAATCATGCGCTGGGCGCATGGCCGCGGCATGGATATGACCGTTATCGAGACCATGCCGATGGGCGAGATCGAGGAAGACCGTACTGATCGCTACCTGCCACTGTCCGAACTGCGCGCGAGCATGGAAGAACAGTTCACGCTGACGGAAAATGCCTATCGCACCGGCGGCCCCGCCCGCTACGTGACCGTCGAGGAAACCGGCGGCCGGCTTGGCTTCATCACGCCGATGACGCATAATTTCTGCGAGACCTGCAATCGCGTCCGGCTGACCTGCACCGGCACGCTATATATGTGCCTCGGCCAGAACGATGCCGCAGATTTCCGCGACCTGCTGCGCTCGACCGACGACGACGCGATCCTCAAGAACGCGGTCGACGAAGCCATCAGCCGCAAGCCCAAGGGCCACGATTTCATCATCGACCGCGAGCATAACCGCCCCGCCGTCGCCCGCCACATGAGCATGACGGGCGGCTGATGCGCGGAGCGATCGTTCCCACATTTGCGATTCTGCTCGCAGGCGCCCTGCCCGCGCTTGCCGATGACGCATCGGATGCTGCCGACGTCGCAGCCGCCCGCAAGTTCATCGAGCCGGTCATGGGCAAGACCTGCGAATTCAAGACCTTGAAGGACGGCACTCCGGACGGCTACAACAACGTCTTCCCGCTCAGCTACCGCACCAAAGGGCAGGACCAGGATTCTCCGGACTACAAGCTCACCCTCGTCCAGCTCGCCTGCTCCTCGGGCGCCTATAATTTCAATTCGATCTATCTGACCCGCGATGCCGACGGCGTCTGGGAGCTCCTGGCCTTTGCGGAGCCGAGACTCGATTTCGACTATGCCGACGAGAATTTCTCCAAGCTCAAGGCACCGCCGAAAGTGGTCGGATTCATCACTGCAACGCAACTCACCAACAGCGATTACGATCCCGAAACCAAAATGCTGATCTCCTCAGCCAAATGGCGCGGCATCGGTGACGCTGGGTCATTCGGCGAATACCAGTTCGTCGAGGGCGCCTTCGTGTTGAAGAAATACGAGGTCGACCCGACCTTCCAGCCGCCGGGCGACGAAGAGCCGGACCCCGATGTGCCGGAAAGCTATGTCGTCTATGATGCGACCGCAGCCACGAGATAGCCGCTAGCCCGGCTTTACATATTATTCACCACTTGAATAAGCAAAGTCTGAATGACTTGGCGATATGCTTCCCGCGACATGGGAGCCTATCGATGAATCACATTTCGGCCGATGCCAGTCAGGCATTCATGCGCAGGGTCATCCTGCCATTGGCCGCACTCGTGGTCGGATTGATGGTGTTCGCCGTCGGCGGAATAGTATGGATCGCCGATTATCAGACCGATGTCGCCATTGCCCAAGAGGCCCGGCTCGCGCATGGCGCGCTGCGCATCCATGCCGAAAAACTCGGGGTGAGCGCCGCCGACTATGGCTATTGGGATGATGCGGTCGAGGCCATCGTCGACAAACCTGACCATGCCTGGATCGTCGACAATATCGGCGCCGGTGCGGAAAAAAGCATCGGTGCGGCCATGTCCTTCGTGCTCGACCCCGATGGTAAGACGCTCTATTCGCGCGTTGGCAATGCCGATGGCATGGAAGATCCGGCACGGTTCTTCCCGCAGGGCTTTAGGGAAGCGCATGCGGCATGGAAGAAGCTGCCGCCCGACCGCCCCTATTCGGGCATCGTGCCATATGGAAGCGCTGCTGCCGTCATCGCCATCGCACCCGTGAGGGCATGGGAAGATGCCAAGCGCCCGCAGACCGGCTATTCGCTGCTTTTCGTGCAACTGCTCGACAGCGCGCTGCTTGAAGTCCTGTCGCGCGATTATGCACTGACCAACCTGCGCATCGCACATTCCGAAGGGGATGTTTCCGATGCCCGCGCAACCGTGTCGATCAAGGATGGCATGGGCAAGATCGTCTCCCGCCTTGCCTGGGATCCGAATCGTCCCGGCGATGGCCTGCTCAAGATCGCCCTGCCCTTCCTGGCGGTTTTCCTGACGGCGCTGACCGCGCTTGGTGCCTTCGTTTTCCGCCACGCCATCGGCTCCGCGCAGATCATCAGCGACCGCGAAAAACGGGCTTTCCGCGATCCCCTGACGAACCTCGCCAATCGCAGCCTGTTTTTCTCCGATGTCGCCAAGGCGATCAGCGAGATAAAATCGGACGAGAATACGGTTTCGGTCATGTATATCGATCTCGATGGCTTCAAGAACGTCAACGATACCAAAGGGCACGGCGCCGGCGACGTCCTGTTGCAGCAGGTTGCCTATCGGCTGGAAACCTGCATACGCGAGAGCGATCGCGCTGCCCGCCTCGGCGGCGACGAGTTCGCGATCCTTCTCGCCACGGGCATCGACCGGCAGTCGCTTGTCGGGACCGCAAACAGAATCCTGCACGAGATCGCCTTCCCCTTCAATCCGCCCGGCGGACTGGTGACCATCTCCTGTTCGATCGGAATCGCCACGACCAACGATCCCGAGGAAAGCGCGCCCGCGCTTATCAATCGCGCCGACCATGCCCTCTACCAGGCCAAGGCAGCAGGCAAGAACCGGCTGTTCGTGCACGGCGACGATATACCGACGCTGGCCGCTAGATCCATGGTCGCCTGATCCGGGCAAACCATTTATCTTCAAGCCATTGTGCAGGGTCGCAAAGCGGGTTTATAGACCGGAGCCCTTCAGGGTTAAATGGAGACAGTTCTGTTGGCTCAAATGGAGTCGGATGGTCGACTGGCCGGCGCGTGTCGTAGCCAAAGCTTTACGGCCAAGCCGGCCAGTCGATCAGGCGGCCCGTTTCAGCCAACCCGAAGGGCCGGACATCTTTCCGCCATGACCTGCGACGTCGGTCTCGGCCGTACCTCAGGGTACGACGCTCGCCCGTCGCCTTGGTCCTGACGAAAATCTGCTCCGGCAGAACTGTCTCCATTTAGCCCTGAAGGGCTCTCCCTGCCTTCCGGAATGGATTCTCGCGCATGGCCTTCAATAACAATATCAAGGGCGCGCTGCTGATGTCGCTCGCCATGGCCAGCTTCACCATTAACGATGCCATGATCAAACTGGTGACGGACGACCTGACGACCGGGCAGATCATGTTCATCCGCGGCGCGATGACGTCCACCCTGATCCTGCTCGTCGCATGGCGGATGAATGCGCTCAGGCCATTGAAAACCGTGCTCAAACCCTGGTTCATGCTGCGCACGTCAGGCGAGATCGTCGCGTCCATCACCTACATCCACGCGCTGTCGAAGATTCCCCTGCCCAACGCCGCATCGATCCTGCAGGCGCTGCCCCTTGCCGTCACCATGGGTGCGGCCCTACTACTGGGAGAAAAGGTCGGCTGGCGCCGCTGGTCGGCCATCCTTGTCGGCTTCGCCGGCGTGATGATCATTATCCGCCCCGGCGCCGAAGGCTTCACCGCCGCCTCTCTTCTCGTGGTCGGATCGGTTATCTCGGCGGCGATCCGCGATATTGCGACGAAGAAGATCGATCCTACTGTGCCATCGCTGTTCATCTCGGCCGCCACTTCGGTGACGATCACCATTGTCGGCGCATTTTTGATTGTGCCGTTTGGTGGCTGGAATCCGGTGCCGCTCAAGGATCTTGGTGAACTTGCCTTCGGTTCCGTCATGCTCTTTGCCGCTTACCAGACGCTGATCATGGCCATGCGCACCGGCGAGATTTCCTTCATCGCACCCTTCCGCTACACGAGCCTGATCTGGGCAATCTTGCTGGGCCTTTTCCTGCTCGGCGATATTCCCGATATATGGATGATGTCGGGCTCGGCGATCGTCGTCGCGGCGGGTCTCTACATGTTCTACCGCGAAACGGTCACGCAGCGCCGCAGACTGGCCGAGATCGAAAACAATCTCACCGCATCGTGAGCCCAAGATGGAAGACGCCGTCACTCAATCCCGCTTTCCCGCCATTATCCTCTCGGGCGGAAAATCGTCCCGCATGGGCGAGCCGAAGGCACTGCTGCCGTTCGGCGAAGGCCGGCTGCTCGACCATATCGCGACACGCCTGAGATCCCAGGTCACCGGGATGGCGTTGAACACGAACGATCCATCGATCGCCATTCCAGGCGTCGCCTCATTCACGGATCGTTTTGCCGATTATCCCGGCCCGCTTGCAGGTATTCAAGCTGGTCTCGCCCACATAAGACAGAACGATCCCGGCGCGACGCATGCGCTGATAGTCCCGGTCGACGGCCCGTTCTTTCCTACCAACCTGGCTGAAACACTGGCCGCCACGCTGACCGGCCCCGACGACATCGCACTAACCGCATCCGGCGGCCGGATGCATCCGGTGCTGGGCCTCTGGCCGGTATCGCTGGCGGATCGCCTCGCGGATTGGCTCAAGGCCCCGCCGACGCTGAAGGTCCGCGCCTTCCTTGATGGCCTGCCCGTCCACATCACGGAATTCGCCCTCATCGAAACCTCGCTCGGCCCGCTCGATCCCTTCTTCAACATCAACACGCGCGAAGACCTTGATCATGCGCGGACGATCATCACGGAACTCGACACATGACCCCGCCCAAGATCTTCGGCATTGCCGGTTGGAAGAATTCCGGCAAGACCGGCCTCGCCGTCCGGCTGGTCACCGAACTCACCGCGCGCGGCTACAAGGTCTCGACCATCAAGCATGCCCACCATGATTTCGACATCGACAAGGTGGGCGCCGACTCCTACCGCCACCGTCAGGCAGGCGCGCATGAGGTGGCCCTGGTGTCGGGCACCCGCTACGCCATCATGCACGAACTGCGCGGCGCCGCCGAGCCGACGCTCGACGAGGTGCTGGAGCGGCTCGCCCCCTGCGATATCGTCCTGATCGAAGGCTATAAGCGCGAACCGGTGCCCAAGATCGAGGCGCGGCGGCTGGAGGCCGCCAATCGCACGCCGCTCGCGCCTTCCGATCCGTTCATCCGTGCCATTGCCTCCGACCATGCGGTGGATGATGCCAGCCTGCCGGTTTTCGACCTCGGCGATACGATTGCCGTCGCGGATTTCATTCTTCGAACGCTTGATCTCTGAATATCGCTTGCCTCCAGCGCGTTTCTCCTTAGCCTGACCCAGACACGGAGAAACCGATATGAGATTGCCAGTTGCCCTCACCATCCTGCTTCTATCGAGCCCAGCCTACGCGGCGGAGAATTGCAAAGCCTGGACCGCGGCGGTGGAAGAGGACGAAGGCGGGCCCGTCATGACGGCGCGTGTTTGCTCCGGCACCGGCGACATCGTCAATCAGTTGTCCCTCCAGTGCGGCGCCAAGGGCGAATTGATGCTTCGCTATATCCCGGTCGCGCCGGAGAATTACCCGCCTGATGGCAACGGAAATTTCGAGACCGACCTCGAATTCTCCCTCGACCAGGAAATGTTCACGCGTCATGCCCGTTACGAGGACATGGATGGCGCGATGGCAACCGAGACCAAGATCGATCCCTTCGTCGAAACCCTCATGATCCAGAAAAAGGTCGATGTGAACGATGTCAACGGCAAGGTGCCGAGTGCGACGTTCACCCTCAAGGGCGCCAAGAAGGCCCTCGAAAAGCTGATCGCGACATGCCAGAAGTAGGCGGAATCGCAAACAGGAATCCATGATGCAGGACAAATCAGGACCAGGCGGGGAACTGACGCTCAGGACTCTCGCCATGCCCGCCGATGCCAATGCGGCCGGCGATATTTTCGGCGGCTGGGTCATGGCGCAGATGGATCTCGCCGCCGGCATCCGCGCCGCGGAGATCGCCCATGGCCGGGTGGTCACCGTGGCGGTCAAGGAAATGGTCTTCGAAATGCCGGTCAAGATCGGCGATACGCTCTGCATCTACACCCGTCTAGAACGGATCGGCCGCTCGTCGATCACGCTCATCATCGAAGTCTGGGCGCAACGCTATCTCACGCCTGATATGGACAAGGTCACCGCGGCCACCTTCGTCATGGTCGCGCTCGACAGTGAAGGCCATCCGACAGCGGTCAAGACTGGCTAAGCTACCTCACGCCACGGCTTTTGCCCTGGCGCGGTGCTGGTTGAGCCAGGTCAGCACGTCTGCTTCGGGCATCGCCTTGCCATAGAGCCAGCCCTGGCCGATCCGGCAGCCGAGCATCCGCAATGTCTCGGCATCGGCTGCGGTTTCCACGCCTTCGAGCACCAGTTCCATGTCGAGCGAACGGCCGACGCTGACCAGTGCCGCCACCAGCGCCTGATTATGGGCGCTTCCTGAAATGCCGGTCACGAAATGGCGGTCGATCTTCAACCGGTCTATCTTCAGGCTGATCAGATGTGCGAGCGAGGAATGCCCCATGCCGAAATCGTCGACCGCAAGCCGGAAGCCCGCGCGGCTGAGGTCGAAGAACGCCGTCTCGACTTTCTGCGGATCGAGGATCGCCTCTTCGGTGATCTCCACCTCGATCCGGTTCGGATTGATCGCGTAGCGCCTCGCCAATTCACCCAGCATCACCGCTGGCGAATAGAGATCGAATTCGCTCGGCGACATGTTGACGGAGACGACAGCGTCGGCGTGGCCGGCCCTGTCGAGTGCCCGGATGAATCCGCAGGCGCGCTCGGCGACATAGGTCGTGAGCCTCTCCGAAAGCAGCAACTTGATAGCGGCGGAGACGATGTCCGGCGGTGCCACCGCCCCGATATCCGGGTGCCACCAACGCACCAGGGCTTCGAAGCCCGTAACACGACCGCTCGCCATATCGACCTGCGGCTGGAAATGGACATCGAGGCCACCGTTTTCCAGCGCCGCGCCCAAGTCGCGGTCGATTGCTCTCTGATAGTCCAATTTCCCCTTGAGGCCGCAATCGAACAGCTTCAGACGACGCCGTCCCTCGATCTTGGCGCAGTAGAGCGCAAGATCCGCGCAGGCATAAAGATCATCGGCATCGACACCATGCTCCGGTGCACAGGCGATGCCGATAGAGGCGCCGATCGGTATCTCGGTTCCATCGAACGAGACGGGCTCCGCCGCGGCATCGATGAAACGGCGCGCGAGATCGTTTGCACGCGACGCGGCGTTCCGGCCCGACAGGATCACCGCGAATTCATCGCCGCCGAGCCGGATCGGCACGTCGCCAGACGTGCAAAGGCTCGAGAGCCGGGTCGCTGCCGCCTTCAAGACCGCATCGCCCGCATGGTGCCCACGCGTGTCGTTGATCGTTTTGAACTTGTCGAGGTCGATCAGCAGAAGGGCGATCGCTCGAACGTCCCGTCCGCCGTCGTAAAACAGTGCTTCCAGGCGGCGATTGAACACCGCCCGGTTGGCAAGCCCGGTCAGCGCATCGGTATTGGCCAGATGCTCCAGCCGATGGCTCGATTTGTTGATCTCGGTATTGGCCACTGCGAGTGATTGAGCCAGCTGCGTGGTCCGCATGGCGACATTCTGGCTCCGCACGAAAGCACGCTCGCTGAGCACGCTGGCGCGAAACAGCATGATGGTCAGCAGCGCCACGTTCGACGCGAACAGATAGTCCATACCGCTGCCGCGGGCGAGCATCATCACAAGCGTCGCAGCCATCAGTGGCGCACCGAAGGCGATCGCGCTGCGCCAGTAGCACAGGCTCTGGATGATGGCGCCCGTCGCCACGCCGGCCATGACGAAGACAATGTAGCCACTGGTTTCTCCCGACTGGGCGAACAGCAACGGAATCGGCGTCCATGCGAGGCCGCTCACCAGCGCCCCGATAGTGAGGTAGCGGAGCACATCCTCCGGATGCGTGCGGTGACGACCGGTGATCGTCAGCATCTTGAAGGTCGAATATCTCACCATGTTAAAAAAAACGATGAAGCCGAGCCAGTAGAAAATCGAGAGGCCGCCGCCGGTATCCCAGATGACGAAGGCGGTAGTTGCGGCAATGAAGATATTCGACGCCAGCGTGAGCGCGATATTGCCCAGCACACTCTCGGCCTGCGCCATCCGCATGCGGCCATAGTGGTCGTGGTCCTCGGCTCTAGCGCTTTGCGCGTCCATTTCGCCCCGTCCCCGCCCCTGGAGAATAGCTTCACCACATGCAATAGCCGCGCTTGTATAAGCAAAGCTGAAGAGCCCACCCTCATTTTGCACCCCTAAATATCTACGGTGCGATTTCTCGCACGCTGATTGCAACGGGGAATTAACCCTGATCCATGGACGAAAAGGCTTCACGCCAGCTTGAACGGCATATAAATGCGTCCCATTCGTGCCGGTCACTCACGTCAAAATCGGGATTTCCATGTTCAGCGCCGCCAAGCTTCTTCCAATCGCACCCATCGTCATGCTCGTCGCCTCGAACGTCTTCATGACGTTTGCCTGGTACGGCCATCTCAAGCACAAGGGCACCGCCCTTTTCCTTGCCATCCTGGTCGGTTGGGGCATCGCATTTTTCGAATATTGCCTGGCAGTGCCTGCCAATCGCATGGGCAGCGCTTATTATTCCACCGCCCAGCTCAAGACCATCCAGGAGGTCGTCACATTAGGCGTCTTCGCACTCTTCTCGATATTCTGGCTGAAGGAAGCGATCACGATCAATCACCTCATCGGCTTCGCCTTGATCGCGCTTGGCGCATCCTTCATATTCCGTTCATGAGTGGCTTGCTAATCGGAAATACGCCGGATTCATAAGCAATGATGCGGTCGTGGACGATACCAGGAGCACGTCATGACGTTGTCGAGACCAGCGATGAGCGCCATACGGTTCGGTTACGGCATCCGGCCCGGCGAGCCCGTGCCCGATGGTGCCGAGGCCCTGCTCGCCCAGATCGCCGCGGGGCAAAAGGAAAGGCTGCGTTTTCCCCAGGAAGGCATAGAGGGCCGCTGGGAAACGATCGCCAGCTACCATGACCAGATGGCCGATATCCCGCGCGGGCGCGAAGCCAGGCGCCTTGCCGTTCGCCCGCTCCGGAAGCATGTGTTCGATCTCTGCGGTCGCGACCAGCATGCCAGGGTCGCCCAAGCGGTCTTTTCGCCCAATGGGTTCTATGAGCGTCTTGCCGCCTTCTGGTCCGATCATTTCTCGATCAGCGTCCGCAAACGTCGCCCGATGTATCTCTACGGACCGCTTTACGAGGCGGAGGCCATCCGGCCGCATCTCGCCGGCCCCTTCGCCACACTGCTGCGCGAGGTGACCACGCATCCGGCCATGCTGACCTATCTCGACCAAGTCAAGTCGGTCGGCCCGAATTCCAGGCGCGGACAGAATTCCGAACGCGGGCTCAATGAAAATCTCGGCCGCGAACTGCTTGAATTGCATACGCTCGGCGCGGGCTCCGGCTACGCGCAGGATGATGTGCGTGCCACGGCCCTCATCCTCACCGGCCTCACCGTCGATCGCGACACCGGCCGTACCGAGTTCCGCAAGAACTTCGCCGAACCCGGCCCGATCGAGGTCAAGGTCCTCGGCAAGGCCTATGGCGACGCCAGGCGTTCCATCGAGGATGTTCACGCCATGCTGGCCGATCTCGCCGCGGCACCGCAGACTGGTCGCCATATCTGTCGCAAGCTGGCGGTCCATTTCATCTCCGACGAGCCGCCGGAACCCCTGGTCGAAGCCATGGTCGATGCCTGGAAGGCATCGGATGGCAACCTGACCGCCGTCTACGCCGCCATGCTGCGCCATCCCGGCGCCTGGGAGAACCCGGGCGAGAAAGCCCGCCAGCCCTATGATTATATCGTCACCGGCCTCCGCGCGGCCGGCCTGCCGGAAGCTGCCTTCGTCCAGCCGGAAAGACCCGACGCGGATAATGACGACGACGAGGCGATGGCGGCGATCACGCCCGAAATGGCCGAACGCCGCAGGAAGCGAGCCGAAAAGCACATGAGCCGCGAGGACAAGGTCGAGAACCGCAAGGAGGGACGCGAGCGCAAGAAGCTCAGGCCGCTCACCAATCCGCTCACCGTCGGTGCCGCCAAGAAGCTCGGCCAGGCCGTGTGGGAGCCGCCCAGTCCCGAAGGCACGGAGGAGGATTTCGCCACCTGGATATCCACGAGCCAGCTCACCGGCCGGATCGAATGGTCGCAGAAGGTCGCAGCTAGGGTTGGCGCCCGTTCCGAACCGCTGGAACTGGCCCGCACGGTGCTCCTGGATGCCGCCCGCGACGATACGCTTGATGTCGTAGCGCAGGCGCCGAGCCGTCAGGCCGGCCTGTCGCTGCTGCTCGCTTCGCCCGAATTCAATCGCCGCTGAAAAGGACTTGTCCATGAACGATCTTTTGCTCAGCCGGCGCACCTTCCTCGCTTCCGCGTGCTGCCTCGCAGCCTCGCCGCTGGTCACACCCGTCACATTCGCGGCCGTGCCCGGCGACAAGCGCTTCATCACCATCGTGCTGCGCGGTGCACTCGACAGCCTCTATCTGCTGCAGCCCTATACCGATCCGATGATGAAGTCGTATCGCCCCGAACTCGCGCTCGACCCGTCCTCGGGCCTGATCGATATCGACGGCCAGTTCGGCCTGCATGCTGAAGCCGCCGAACTCCTGCCGCTCTGGAAGAGCGGCGAACTCGGCTTCGTCAATGCCGTCTCGACCCCCTATCGCGACCAGCGCAGCCATTTCGACGGCCAGGACGTGCTGGAAACCGGCGGCGAGAGCATCTCCGACGTCAATACCGGATGGTTGAACCGCGCGCTCGCCACCATCCCGCGTTCCGAAAGCCGCAAGGCCATCGACGTCAATACGTCAGCCGAACTCATCCTCAGTGGCCCGAACCCGGTCGATACCTGGTCCACCCAATCAGACCTCGCGATCGAGCCCGACGAGCTGGACTTCTTCAAGCGCCTTTATGGCAATGATCCGGCCTTCTCCAAGATCTTCGCCGAAGCCATGAACACCGATGCGGATTCCGACAGTATATTCGGCGCCAATGCCCGTGCGGCCAATCCGGCAGGCATCGCGAAACTCACCGCCGGCATGCTGAAGGGCGACTATCGCCTGGCCAGTTTCTCGATCGGCGGCTGGGACACCCATATCGGCCAGAAGAGCGTCTTCCGCAAGCCGCTCAAGGCGCTGGTCGCCGCGCTGACGGCGTTGAAGGCCGAACTGGGTCCGGATATCTGGAGCAAGACCGCCGTGCTCGCCATGACCGAATTCGGCCGCACCGTGCGGCAGAACGGCTCCAAGGGCACCGATCACGGCACCGGCGGCGTCGCCATCATCGCCGGTGGCGCGGTGCGCGGCGGCAAGGTTTACGGCAGATGGCCGGGTCTTGGCGACGACCAGTTGTTCGAAGGCCGCGACCTGATGCCGACGGCGGATGTCCGCGAGATCGCGGCCGCGCTGCTCCACAGCCAGTTCGACATCTCCGCCGGCGATCTCTCCTCGAAGGTCTTTCCAGGCCTGTCGCTGGATCTGAGATCACAGGGCTTTTTAAGAGGGTAAGGGCTCTAAAGCGTGCCGCTCACGGCGTCCTCGAACACGCCTTTCAAAATGCCGCGTCGCGCCATCTCGGCTATGACGATGTGGCGCGGCCAGTCCACGAGCGGTTCGATCGTGACATTGGAAAGACCCTCCAGCGTCGGCACCTGCAGCTTGTCGAATTCGTATTCGGCGCCATAGAAATAGCGCACCCGAATGCCGCTCTCTTCATAGGCGGAGCGCATATCGGGCTCCGCGATGATCCCGTCTTCGATCATTTTCTGGATTTTCATGTAGGACGGCCGCTCCGATGCCTCGAGCTTTCCGGCTCTCAGAGAGGTGGGCCCGGCAAAACACAGAACCATGTCGGCATTCAGCTGGTAGCCATAGTTCAGTGCGCCGAACACGCCTCCAGAACTGCCGGCAAATATGAGCCGCTTTGTGCCCAAGGCTCCAAGGTCGTGCCTGATGCGCGCGACCGACTCCTCCATATTGCCGATCGAGCGCACGCCCGCCAGATAGAGGCTGAGGTTGAAGTCCCGGAGATAGACGAGATTGACCGGCAGCGATTCGAGCCATATGGCCACGGCGTTCAGTTCCACGCCGAAACGGTGGGAATTGCCGCAAGCCAGTATGACCGTGGTCTCGGCCCCGCGGTCGTGAATCTGGTAATCGAGCCACGGCTTGTCGATGATCTTGAGTTCCTCGATCTCCTCGCCGGCCAGCATCAGGATCGGCTCGATCTCGTTCATCATCTGCTCACCGAACTTCTCCTGGCAGGCCCTGAGAAAGGTCCTAGCCGCGGAAATCCGGCCAAGATTGATAATCAGGTTGAGCACCGCCTTGGCGACCAAGGACTGCATGTCGATCACCAGCGGCTCACCGGCGTCGAAGCTCTGCATCGTGGCAGCGAAACGCTCGCATGTCCGCCTCAGGATGGGAATGTCTTCGAAGCGTTTCCCGATCATCTCCCTCAGACCGGGGTAATCGACGGGGGACGTTTTGAAGAATGCGAACATGACCTTCTGGTCGGCCTTCTTCAGCTGCGCGAAAGGCGCGCGTTTCTTCTTCTTGGCGGCTTCCATGGGCAATCCGTGTTCGTTTCGAGCCGAAGAGAGCGCTCTTCCACGGCGGTCATTCAGTTCTAGGGGTGGAGCTATCAGGCGGCTTTGTTGGCGGCAATATAGTCGACGAGCTTTGCCAGCGTGTTCAGTCCATCGACCTTGTCGTCATCGATCGTGACGTCATAATGCTCCTGCACGGCCAGCAGAAGCGAGGCGACATCGAGCGAGTCGAGGCCGGCTTCATCGAATTCTCGGTCGAGCGACATGTTGTTGTAGTCGAGACCTTCCTTGACCTCGGCCAGCATTTCGCGAATGGTCGCTTCGATCTCAGCTTTCATAATGTACTCCTTAAGACGGTTGTCGCCCAGCCGAGGCCTACGCCAAAGCCGCTGATCAGCACGCGCTTCGTCGTCTCCGGCGCTACATTTTCGAGCAGCAGCGGGATAGACGACGATACGGTATTGCCATAGGTCTCGACGCCGCGCGCGATATTCTTGAGCTTCGTGCGCTTGGCAAGCGTGTCGACGATATATTTCGAGCCGGGATGCAGCACGCCGAGATCGACGTCGTCGATTCCGAGGCCGTTGGCCTCCAGCGTGCGCGTCACACTGCCCGGAACCTGGGTGGCGCAGAAATCGAACACGGCGCGGCCGTTCATTTCCAGTTTCCCGTTGTCCCGGACGATGAGTGCCTCGAAGGCCCCGCCCACGGTGCCCATGTCGAAGGCACCGATCTCCCAGACCGGGCTGTCGCTGATCAGCGTCGCCGTCGCGCCGTCGCCGAAAAGCAGCACCGTGTTGCGGTCTTCCCTGTCGATCACCTTCGAATAGGGATCGGCGGTCACCAGCAATCCGGTCTTGAAGCCGGTGGTCTGCATGAAGCCCCTGATGATGGCGAGGCCCGCGACATAGCCCGAACACCCCAGCGAAACGTCGAACGCAAAACAACCCGAGGGAAGGCCGAGTTTGCCATGCAGGATCGCCGACGTGTGCGGCAATCCATGGCCATCCGGATTTTGGGTTACCAACACGAGGCATTCCACCGAAGCGAGATCGAAACCGTCGCCCAACTTGGCTTGCAGGCTGCGAACGGCCTTCAGGGCCATGTCGGAGGTTTCGTCACCCTCGTCCTTGACGCTGGTGGACAGCACGCCGATCTTCGATTCCAGAAATTCGGGCGCGAAGCCGAATTTCTCCGCAAGTTCCGGATTGCTGTTTCGTTGCGGCGGCAGGTAGGTGCCAATGGCCTGAATTCCGAGCATATTACACCGTCATGAATGTGAGATTGCCGATCTTATCGCCATTCCAGGTGACGTCGGACATGAAGATCTTGGTACCGAGCTTTTTGACGAGATTGACGCCGATCGTGCCGTCCCTCGGAATCGTATCAAGCGTCATCGAACTGAAAATGGCCTTCCTGCCCTTGGAATAGCGGCCCACAAGCACCTTGTTGAGCGCGACGATCGTATCGATGAAATTGCCCGGCCGGTCAATCCCGCCGGTGGCCGTATCATCCCCGATCGTGCTGGCCGCCAGAATCTCCGTCTCGTTGTTGGGAATGCGGCCCGCGATGGGCCGGCCCTCATCGATGAAGATTCCGTAGGTCTGCCAGGAGTCTCCATTCAGGAACGTAAGCTTGCCGGCCCGATCGGGATGATCGGGCGAATCCTCGTTCAGATAGATCGGGTGATGAATCATGCGCCTGAATTCGATCTTCACCGGCCCTCGGAGCGAGAACCGCCTGATGAAATGCGAAAGCATGTCGGCGCTTTGAAGATAGGTGCGTTCGCCTTTGAGCGGAATGTCGAATGCGATCTGCGAACCTGCGGTATCTTGACTTTTCTCCATGGAACCCCCCTGGCGGATCGTCTATACAGATCGTCAACTTTTGCCGCAAGCTTAGAAATAGGCAGATGTGCTTCAATCGATCTGTCGTCTGAAACGTCTTCCATTGAAAGGGATGACATTGTCATGGGAGGCGGAGCCTTCGATGGTTGAACGGACGATGATTCGAAGCGCCGGGAAAAACTGAATTGATCACCAGAGCAACAACCTTCCTCTTCGTCCTTCTCGCCCCCCTGCTCGCCGAGGCGCAGGACCTGCCGGGCTGCGCGATGACTGGCAGCAGCACCGTGATGATCGGTGGCAAGCCGGCGCTCCGTCTATCCGACGTTGCCAATTGCCCGCCCGATTCCTACGAAATTATCGCATCCGTCAAGATCGACGGCCAGCCGATGGTGCATTTCAAGCCCGTCCATTTCGGCAAGACGCGCTGCGCCGTCATGGCCGAACCGACCGTGACCGCCGAGAACAAGCCGGTCCATTCGCTCGGCGAAGTCCACTGTTCGGTGAACTGACGCCGACGATCTGAAAAATCAAACTCATGGGATTATTTTGCGGGCTTCGCCGCCGGATCCTTGGCCGGTTCGGCCGCATCGTCGGCCGGCTTGTCGCTTTGTTCTGCATCAGGATCAGCCGCCGCATTCGGATCGGCATTGGCATCCGCGGCCTGGTCGTCGCCGGGCGCCTCGGCAAATGAAAAACAGCTGTAGTAGACAGGCAGTTTCTCCGTGGCCGCGCAGTCGGCGATCGTAGCCAGTTCGCTTTGCTCCTCATACTGCATGTAAGGGGCGATCAGGTAGCGCGTCTCTCCATCGGGCGAATTGCCGAAGCGGTCGATCTGTCCCGCCCGGTCGGGGCTTGCGGCCAGGATCGCATTCTTCAGCGTATCGCCGACGATGAAATTGTCCGGCAACTGGTCGAAAGGGCCATCAAGGTAATTGTTGACCGACGTGTTGTACTGGCTGATGCCGATCAAGATTTTCCGGTTGGCGAAACGGTCGTCGTAGAACGCATAGCCCGTCCGGATTCCGATCGTAATCCGGTCGGAGACCTCCGACATGTCGAACTGGTCCGCCACGGGTATCGTCTCGTCGAGAACATAGTGGAACGTCTTCTGGCTCTCGTTAAAAATGAGGAAGAATCGGATCGCGGATTCATCGAAGATCGGTCCGATATAGGTCTCGCCCGGCTGGACGGCGCCTGCGGGCGGCTTGACCTTCGATAGATCAGCCAGTTGGAACTGCACCTTCTTGCCCTTGTATTCCAGATCGTAGAGCAGGTTGCCTGATTTGGTCAGGATCACGCCTTCCGTCTTGCCGACTTCGGCGCTGAAACCGCTCTCGTCGCGCTGCCAGAGCGTGAAATCCTTGAAATAGTTGAAGTGCACGATGCCCTTGTCACGGTCGGCGATGTCGAACCTCAAATTGCCGCCGTATTTGATGCCCTTGTAATGGAAGGAGAAGTAGAAATAGCCCTCGGTCGGATAGACCGTCACCTTGTCGGGCAGGCCGGACAGGACGAGCTTCAGCACCGCCATTTTGTCGTCGATTGCGAATTCCGGCGCCCTCATCGCGTCTTCGACATAATCCTTGTTGTATTGCACCACGGTGCCCGCGAGCGCAGGGGCGGTAAGGAGAAGACTGGACAGCGGTACGAGCCACGTTGCGCAAGACCAAATTCTCATGCCGATGTCCTTGTCGTTCTGCAAAAGAGCCTTTCATTGTTTAGATGAAAGGCTCTGGGTTTCAAGTGTTCGGGATGGGGGCGGGCATCACCCGCCCTGCATCATGCTGCGCCGGCGACCATGCTGCTGCTGATCATTCTGCTGGTGGTCGTTGTTGCCACGGCTCTCGCGCCGGGAATGCTGGTTCTGATCATTCTGCTGCTTGGCACGACTCTCACTCCTTGAGTGCTGGTTCTGATCGTTCTGCTGCTTGGCGCGGCTCTCGCGCCTTGAATGCTGGTTCTGATCGTTCTGCTGCTTGGCACGGCTCTCGCGCCTTGAATGCTGGTTCTGATCGTTCTGCTGTTTGGCACGGCTCTCGCGCCTTGAATGCGTGTCGATATTCTGGTCGGCGCGGCTCCGGCTTCTCAGATGCGTGGGCTTCTTGTCCTGCACCGCCCTGCTCTCGCGCCTTGTATGGACGTTGGTGTCCTGATCGGCGCGGCTCCGGCTTCTCAGATGCGTGGGCTTGCCGTCGTTCATCATCGAGCGCCGGCGCGAATGTTCGGGCTTGGCGTCGTTGAAGCTCCGGCCCTTCACATGCATCGACTTGCGCTTGTTATGCTCCGGCCTGGCATCGTCACCACCCCAGGTCCTGTTCTTGAAGTGATAGGACCTGGCCTTGCGATGATCAGGCTTGTTGTCACCAAAGCTGAGGCGCTTGCTATGGAACGAACGGCCCTTGAAGTGGTCGGGCTTGTTGTCGCCCCACGTCCTGCGCTTGTTGTGATACGACCTGCCCTTGCGGTGATCGTTGTCACCCCAGGTCCGGCCCTTGAAGTGATATGAGCGTCCCTTGCGGTGATCGTCGTCCCAGCTCCGGCGCTTGAGGTGATAAGATCTTCCCTTGCGGTGATCGTTATCCCAGCTCCGACGCTTGCTATGGTAAGATCTGCTCTTCCAATGATCGTCACTCCAGGTCTGGCGCTTGCTGTGGAACGAGCGCGACTTGTAGTGCCACGAGCGCTCGCGATCGTGCCAGGAACCGTTGCGGCGATGCCACGAACGCTTCTGCTGGTGCCACGAACCGTCACGCCAGTGCCAGGAGCGACGGGCGTCATGCCACGAACCGTTGCGATAGTGCCAGGACGAGCGGACGCGGTGGCTGGTCGAAGCCCACTTGTTATGGCTCATGCGCAGCGTATGGACCGGATAATCCTCGGCTGGAGGGTCCGCGATCTCGACATAGTCGTCGGGTTCCCTCGGAACGTCCATCGCCGGCAGGGGCTCGGTCGGCTGGCAAACCTGGTAGATCGCAACGTCGCCGATCTTGGTGGCGTCATTACGCTCCAGTTCCTCGGCAACCGGCTTGCCTTCCTCATCGGTGTTGATATCGGTGTCGATCATATAGGAGCGGAACAGCGCGCCCAGATCGGCCGATGCCTGAACCATGGTTTCCAGCGGCACGATGCCGTCGAACGGCGTGCCCTGCAGGCCGTGAACCTCGCTCTTGTCGGAGCCTTCACCCTTCACCTTGTCGCTGCAGGGGCCAAGCGGCGAGCACAGCCCGTCGCCGGTCATCCATACGGATTGCGATGGCGTGGTCGTGTCGAGCACGCCATTCGCGTCCATCTTATAGGAGAAATCCACGCCGCCCGCCGCATTGGCGAATATGGCGGGATCGCCTTCGTTGCTGGCACGGTCATGGAAGCCGACGTCGTAGCGACCTTTTGGTCGCCAGATCTCGTCCTGGCCGATCTCGTAGCGCAGCACACGCGATTCATAAGGCCGGGCAAAGGCTTCTGGTGTTTCGAGCCCGAGATTGCGCATGCCGCCGCGCTCGGCGACGAGCATCGTGTTCTGCGGCGTGCATTCCGGGAAGGAAATGTCGGAAACCGGGTTGCTGTTGCCGGCCTTGTTGCCGAAACTAGGCTCGCTCGGCCAGAAGGCCTGCATGAAGAATTCACGCCGGATCGTCGTCAGGTCGAAGCCGCCGTCAGCATTTATCGCGACCGACCAGACCGAATTGCGCCGATCGTCGCCGGATTTGGCCCATTCCGGATTGCCGAACGCATCGCTGCCCCACACCGAATAGAACAATCGCGTGTTACCCGCCTCGTCAGTTCGGACCTTGAGGCCCCAGACCCGGCGGCGGAAATCCGCGAGGTTCCAGCATGCCGGATTACTGGTGAAGCCGTCGCCGCAACCTTCGATATCGGCCGACGTCGCGGGATCGAAGCCGACTGGGTCGAGCGTCACTTGCTGCTGGCTCCACACGTCGAGAAAGCCGGCACGCCCGTCGCTGCCATGGTCATAGGCGCCGAGGTCCTTGCCGGTGGCCGCGTCGAGAACATGGATCATGCCGGTCTCGAGGTCGGAAACGAACAGGCGGTCGTGGACCTTGTCATAGGCGATATTGCCCAGCGCGGCGCCGGAGTTCTCGCGGCCGTCCAGCGTGATGTCCGCGAATTTCTCTGGCTTGTAGCCATTCGCGGCGCTCAGCCGGTAGATGGTGCCCGGTCCGCCGCCTGCACCCCACATCCCCTCCATCCAGTCCTTGCCGCTGCGATGCAGGCCGTAGGCAGCCGTGGCCGACAGGAAGATCGTCGGTGACGTCTCGCCCGGACGCTGTGCGATCGCGACGCCGAACACCTGCCCGACATCGCTGGCCGTCACGAACATGCGCTGCGGCTCGTCGAGCCAATGCTGGCCGATCGGCGGGTCTACGGGATTGCGGATATCGATGATGCTGGCCGAAATACCGGTCACGTCGATGACCTTGATCGGCTTGCCGTCGGCGTCCATGCCATCGACCGTATGCGAAAAGCGGGTCACGACCGCCTCACCGGGCTGCAGCGGATCGACCACTTCGGTCTGCTGCGGCGCCTGCGCGGCCTGGTCGTCCACCTGTCCGGTCGCTTCGTCATCCGGCGGCGGATCCTTGGCGGCGACATCGTCGGCCACCGGCTTTTCCTTGGCTGCCGCGTCGTCGATTGCCGGATCGGCGTCGTCGCCTTCGACCGGCGGCTCGTCACTCGCCGTATTTTTCGCCCGCTTCTGGTCCATGCCGGTGGGTTCCGGCGGAACGTCGATCGCGGGCAATGGCTCGGCGGCGGCGGCGGCGTCGTCCGGCTGCGCGCCGTTTTCGACGTCCTTGGTGACATCCTTCTTCGCACGCGCGTTGTTGCGCACGCCAGGCGGCTTGCTATCGGGCTGCGTCAACTCTTGCTCGGATTGCGCAGCGGCCGAAGAAAGCCAATCCTCGGAGGTCATATCCATCGGCATGAGAGCCAATAGCGCGCCCGCCGCCATTCCATGGAGGCAGGTCTTGAGAGGAAAGTCGCGCCAGCCGGATTTTTTGGTTGGCAGTTCGAGAGCCAAGGTTTCCCGCATGCCTGCAATCCTTCTATTAGATATTCCTCACAATAGGAGTATCAAAGAATTTCGCAACCGCTGGATTGGTGTAGAATCAGCCACGGACACGTAGAAACCCACGCTACGAAGCAATAACTCAGAAAATTTTACCGATTTTCGAACCATCGGCAGCCCGCAAGCGGTTTTTACTTGCTGCAATGCAACGAAAAATGTCCCATCGGCATGCTACGGCATCTATTCAAGATGTAGACGACTTGAGTCGAGAGTTTATTCGGAGATGTATTCGAATTTCCTGATATGGTCGTATAAACCGCGCAAACCAGGCGATCGTGCGCGGGTCGGACGGATATCACCCCACCCGCCGCACCACATGCGCCACGGCCAGGAGCATGGCCATCTCGCGCACGAGCGGCTTGACGTCGCTCTCGTAATGCACATTGTGCTGCATGTCGGGCAATGCGAAGAAATCCTGCTTCGACGGCAGCATCAGGTAACCGTCGTCAAAAGACAGCGCCACGCTCACCTCGCCGCCGTACCATTCGTTGCCCAGCCATGTGAGCACCGAGGTGATCGGACCCGCGATCAGCGTGCGCGCCTCGCGATGATTGTTGCTGCGAAAATCATGGGTCTCGTCGAGCTGGCGATTGCCCGAAAGCAACTCGTCGATCGGGCCAGTCCGCCACATCTCCTTTATCGAGCGCTGCCACCAGCTGCTGCGCCTGGCGGCGACCAGCCAGCCCTGGAACTGCTTTTCCAGCTTGAAATGGAAGATCAAACCCTCGAACTGGACCTCCCGGCTCTTGCCGCTGCCGGTCACCAGCTTGGTCTCGACAAGTTCGAAACCCATGCCGTCATGCGTGCCGGATATGAGGTCGTCATTCTCCGTCGAGGTGAAGTTGACCAGCTTCAACTGCTTGAGATTGCCTAGAAAACCAGGCTCCATTCCGGCGCTGTACTGAACGCCGTCGATGAACTTGAACACTTTCGGAAACAGCCGGTAGCGCAATGAAAGCTGGTGATCCTTGAGCGGCTGCCAGACCAGGCGCCACAGCCAGAAACCCACGGCGCCGGTGCCGGCGAGCACGAAACCGGCGACCTTGCCGCGCTCGTCCATCTGGTAGGCGACGTAAATCACGAACAAACCCACCGCCGCATAGCCGATCATCGATAGCCAGGCCATGTTGACACAGCTCTGGTACACGCCGGGCCGGTCGCGGTTGTATTCGTTGATATGCTGCTTGATCTCCGCGACATCAGCCTCGCCGGGCATATATGCGTCGGGGTCCTTCAGACTGTCCATGCCGCCTCCCTCAACTGCCGTCTGATGATCGGCTGTCTTCGCTCTGCACTATCCAACGGGCCGGGCGGCATGCTTATTCGGCAGACAGGCAGTCGGAAACCGGCGCGGTCAGCGTTCCTGAAGCGCCAGGCGAACGCCGAGCGCGCAGTAGATACCGCCAACGACCTTGCCCTGCCATTTCATCACCTTGGGATTGCGGCGCAGAAAACGCCCAAGGCTGCCCGCGCTGACGGCAAAGATCACGGTACTGAGAAGACCCAACAGCACGAAGATGACACCCAGAACCGTCAATTGCAGCGCGACCCATCCATTTTCCGGCCGCACGAATTGCGGCAGGAATGCCAGGAAGAACAACGCCGTCTTGGGGTTTAACACCTCAGTCAGAATCGCCTGACGAAACGCCTTGGCGGCCGTCATCGGCGATGCCCGCAAAGTCGAGTCGATGGGAGTCTTGGCGAACAGCGCCTGAACGCCGAGATAGAAGAGATAGGCGGCGCCGACATATTTGATGATGGTGAAAAGGAAGGCCGAGGCGGCGATGATGGCGGAAATGCCGACGATCGCCATGAAGGTGTGGATGATATCACCGGCGGCGATTCCGGCGCCCGTGGCGATTCCGACACGCGTGCCGGAACTGGATGCTCGTGCTACCGTTAGGAGCGTGGCAGGTCCGGGAATGAAGACAAAGCCGAGCACGATCAGGACATAGGCGATCAGGGTGGTTGGATCGAACACGATGTTTTCCTCTTTTTCCGGTCACCAATCAACATTCGGCCGTCGGCACGACCAAAAAGCAGCAACAATACTGACAAGAATTGTCAGCATCAGACGCCGTCTCCTCGTCTTCGGCCTTTCATTTCCACGATTCTCTTGCCATATATCTACGATGCCTAAAAGCCCGAAAAAAGAACCGTCCGGCTTCGAAGAAGCGCCCCAAGCCCCGTTCGAAGGCGCGCCGGTTTCCGGCAGCGTTTCCGATTGGGTCAAGCAACTCGAGCACGACGCCGAGCAGCAGGCGCGCGCCGAATCGATGCGCGAAATCCGCTCCAAGGCAGGCAAGCACCGCAAAACAGTGGAAAACTCCGCGCGTCAGCATAGTGAAAGCCAGGTCGGCGACAAGCGCTCGGCCCGTGGCGGCTCCCTCGGCGGTTCCAACGACCCGCGCACCCGCGCCGCTGCCGGCCTCAATCCCGTCGCCGGCCTCGACATCTCGCTCGAGGAAGCCGAAAGGCTCAACAAGGAAAGCGCCAGCCGCAACAAGCAACGCGTCGCCGCCAACGACGAAGCGACAGGCACCGATAACCTCGCCTCGGGCGCCGTCACCGCCACGGTCGATGCGCTCGCCAAGCTTATCGAATCAGGCAATCCGCTGTTCAAGGACGGCAAGATCTGGACGCCGCACCGCCCTGCCCGGCCGGACAAGTCGGAAGGCGGAATTGCCTTCGAACTCGTCACCGACTACCAGCCCGCTGGCGACCAGCCGACCGCGATCAAGGACCTGACCGAAGGCCTGGCATCGGGGGAACGCAGCCAGGTCCTGCTCGGCGTCACCGGCTCCGGCAAGACATTCACCATGGCGCAGGTCATCGCCCGCACCGGTCGCCCGGCCGTCATCCTCGCGCCCAACAAGACGCTGGCAGCCCAGCTCTATTCCGAGTTCAAGAACTTCTTCCCCAACAACGCGGTCGAGTATTTCGTCTCCTACTACGACTACTACCAGCCCGAGGCCTATGTGGCGCGGACCGATACCTATATCGAGAAGGAATCGACGGTCAACGAACAGATCGACCGGATGCGCCACGCCGCCACCCGCGCGATCCTCGAACGCGACGATTGTATCATCGTTGCCTCGGTCTCGTGCATCTATGGTATCGGCTCGGTCGAAACCTACACCGCCATGACCTTCCAGATCTCGGTCGGCGACCGGCTCGACCAGCGCCAGTTGCTCGCCGACCTCGTGGCACAGCAATACAAGCGCCGCGAGATGGATTTCCAGCGCGGCAGTTTCAGGGTGCGCGGCGACACGATCGAACTCTTCCCCGCCCACTTGGAGGATGCCGCCTGGCGCATCACCATGTTCGGCGACGAAGTCGAGTCGATCACCGAATTCGACCCGCTCACCGGCAAGAAGACCGGCGATATGAAGTCGGTCAAGATTTACGCCAATTCGCACTATGTCACGCCCCGCCCCGCGCTGAATTCGGCGATCAAATCGATCAAGGAAGAGTTGAAGGTCCGCCTCGAAGAACTTGAAAAGGCTGGACGTCTGCTTGAGGCCCAGCGCCTGGAACAGCGCACCCGCTACGATCTGGAAATGCTCGAAGCCACGGGTTCCTGCCAGTCGATCGAGAACTATTCGCGCTACCTCACCGGCCGCAAGCCCGGCGAGCCACCGCCCACGCTCTTCGAATACATTCCCGACAACGCCATCCTGTTCATCGACGAAAGCCACGTCAGCGTGCCGCAGATCGGCGGCATGTATCGCGGCGACTTCAGACGCAAGGCGACGTTGGCCGAATTCGGCTTCCGCCTGCCCTCCTGCATGGACAACCGCCCGCTCCGCTTCGAGGAATGGGATGCAATGCGCCCCGACACGATCGCGGTCTCGGCGACCCCCAGCAAATGGGAGATGGAGCAGGCCGGCGGCGTCTTCGCCGAACAGGTCATCCGCCCCACCGGCCTGATCGATCCGCCGGTCGAGGTCCGCCCTGCCCGCAGCCAGGTCGACGACGTGCTCGGCGAAATCCGCGAGACCGCGCTCAAAGGCTACCGCACGCTGGTCACCGTGCTGACCAAGCGCATGGCCGAGGACCTCACCGAATATCTGCATGAACAGGGCGTCCGCGTGCGCTACATGCATTCCGACATCGACACGCTGGAGCGCATCGAGATCATCCGCGATCTTCGTTTGGGCGCTTTCGACGTGCTCGTCGGCATCAACCTGCTGCGCGAAGGCCTCGATATTCCCGAATGCGGCTTCGTCGCCATCCTCGACGCCGACAAGGAGGGTTTTCTCCGCTCCGAAACCTCGCTGGTCCAGACCATCGGCCGCGCCGCGCGCAACGTCGATGGCAAGGTCATCCTCTACGCCGACAACATCACGGGCTCGATGGAGCGCGCGATGGAGGAAACCTCGCGACGCCGTGAGAAGCAGGTCGCCTACAATACCGAGCACGGCATTACGCCGGAAAGCGTTAAGGCCCGCATTTCCGATATCCTCGACAGCGTCTACGAGCGAGACCACGTCCGCGCCGACATCGGTGTCAAGGGCGTAAAGGGCGGCGCCAACGAGCTTGTCGGCGGCAATATGCAGGCCCATCTCAACGCGCTGGAAAAGCAGATGCGCGACACCGCCGCCAACCTCGATTTCGAGACCGCCGCACGGCTCCGCGATGAGATCAAGCGCCTCAAGGCCGTCGAACTCGCGACGATGGACGATCCGCTGGCACGCGACGAAGCCCGCTCCCTCGAAGGGCGGGGCAGCAAGACGAAAGAGAGCGGCAAGTCCCTCTTCGCCAAGCCCTCGCTCGACGACATGGGTCCCGGCACCGACATGGCCACGCCCCTGTTCCGCAAGCCCGACCTCGACGATATGGGCCGCGACATCGCCACCCCCAGCCCGCGCGGCCAGTCGCTGTTCAAGAAAAACGACCTCGACGAAATGACCGTCCGCCGCACCGAAAAGCCGCTCGCCAGCGGCCCGCTGCCGGAAAAACCGGGCGCATCCGGCGAAGGGTCATTACCGAAAGACGATGGCTACCGCCCCATCCTCCGCGCCAAACCAGGCGTCGGCAGCTACGAGGACCCGAACGACCGCAAGCGCGGCAAGGGAAAGTCAGGTAAACCGGGGGCGTAAACTGCCTTAGGTAAGTCCGAGACCATCGCCGCAGGGACTGGCGGAAAGATGCCCGGCCCTTCGCGTTGGCCGAAGCGGGCCAGCGGATTGACCGGCCGGCTTGAGCCAACGGAATGATTCCATTTTACAATGAACGGCTTTAGTTTCGGACCATTTTTGGGTCCATTGCAAACGCCGCAAGCATACTGCGACAATCTTAAGTATATTCCGGCCGTGGACACTCGATCCTAACGATCACACGGAGGAATACATGAAGAAGCTCGTTCTGGCGGCCGCCGCGCTGCTGCTCGCCACCACAGCCTATGCCGCCGAGATGAAATTTCCCAGCGACGCGCCCGTAGCCTCGGTTACCTTCCCCGACACCTGGAAGCCGCAGGAGACCGACACGGGCATCGACGTCACGTCGCCGGATGACTCGATCTATCTCGCCATCGATGCGACCGGCGCCAAGGATGCTGCGACCGCCGTCAAGGAAGCCGTGGAATATTTCAAGGCCAAGGGCGTGAGCGTCGATGACGCAACCCTGCAGCAGACCCAGCAGAAGCTCAACGGGATGGATTACGCGACGGCCACATGGGGTGGCACCGACGCGGACGGCCCGGTGACCATCAGCCTGGGCGTGCTTGTCCTCGGTCCCGACAGTTCGCTGGTACTGAGCTACTGGGGCACGCAAGGGGCACAGGACCAGATGCGCGGTGATATCGTCGGCATCGTCAACTCGATGAAGCCGGCCGGCTGATCCCGAGGAAGTGACCCTCGTCCAAGACGGACAGGCGGGCTCGAACCCGCCTTCCAATTGGTGCCGAGCGAACTCGGCCGCGATGATTTCATGCACACCTGAAGCGTGATCGTGCTGATAAACTCTTTGTTATCGCCGCCGATCCCTCTGCCTCTTGCAACTTGCCGCTGCCGCCCTAAATCTCGGCTTCGCGATAAGTTGAGAGGGAACGATAGCTTTGCCGGACATCATGACACTTCTACAGGATCCCGCCGCCTGGGTGGCGCTGGTGACACTCGTCGTCATGGAGGTCGTGCTCGGCATCGACAACCTGATCTTCATCTCCATCCTCACCAACAAGCTGCCGCCCGAACACCGCGAGCGGGCGCGCAAGATCGGCATCGGGCTGGCTCTGGTCATGCGCCTCGGGCTGCTCGGCACCATCGCCTGGATCGTCAAGCTCACCACGCCGCTCTTCGAACTCTTCGGCCACGGTTATTCGTGGAAAGACATGATCCTCATCGCCGGCGGCCTCTTCCTCGTCTGGAAGGCGACGAAGGAAATCCACCACAATGTCGATCCCGTCGACAAGCAGGAGGACTTCATCGCCAGTTCCGCGACGACCACCTTTGCCGCGGCGATCGGCCAGATCCTGCTTCTCGATCTCGTCTTCTCGGTGGACAGCATCATCACCGCCGTCGGCATGACGCCGCATCTGCCGATCATGGTGGTCGCCGTCGTCGTCGCCGTCCTGGTCATGCTGCTGGCAGCCAGCCCGCTGGCCAACTTCATCGAGCGCAACCCGTCGATCGTCATGCTGGCGCTTGCATTCCTGCTGATGATCGGCACGACGCTGATCGCCGAAGGCATGGGCTTCCACGTGCCCAAGGGGTATATCTACGCCGCAATGGCCTTCTCGGCGCTGGTGGAGATTCTCAACATGGTCTCGCGGAATGCCCGAAAGCGAAAGAAAGCCGGATAGGATTGGAGCATTCGGGGGGCGCCCGACGCGGACGCCTCCAGGGACCACGTCCGATCCTGTCTTAGCCGCCACCGTTCCATCGGCCGGATGACAACACCTACCAGCCCTTCGATGGCCGCCCTCGCCAGCAATACCGGTGAACCGACCAGCGAGCCGATTGCGTTGTCGGATCCCTGGTGACGGCAGCCGCGTCCGCCAAGGCCCAGATCCAAAAATCCTTATGAAATCTTTATAAAGCGCCATCGCTTGCCGCATGGATTTCCTATGTGATCTTCGCTAACCGGATCGCTGGGCCGCCGAGCACCCCCGTGACGGTAGGCAACCACGCCCCGTTAGGAAAACCCTTGACCGACAAATCTTCGCACGACCACGGTCCATCCCGGCTGTCGATCTCGAAACTGCTGGCGCTTTCGCTTGGTTCGGTCGGCGTGGTCTATGGCGATATCGGCACGAGCCCGCTTTATGCCTTCCGGGAGGCGCTGCGTCCGGTTTCGGCGGACGGGATCGCCGATGTGGAAGTCATCGGCCTGATTTCGCTGATGCTATGGACACTGACCGTCATCGTCACGGTCAAATATGTCAGTTTCCTGCTGCGAGCCGACAACAATGGTGAGGGCGGAACGCTGGCGCTCCTGGCACTGCTCTCGGGTCGCGTCAAGGAAGGGCACCGCAACTTCCTGCTTCTCGCCGGCATGATCGGGGCAGCATTGTTTATCGGCGACGCCATGATCACGCCGGCCTTGTCGGTCCTTTCGGCTGTCGAGGGCCTCAAGCTCGTGGCACCCGATCTCTCGCAGTTCGTCCTTCCCATTTCGATCGTCATTCTCGTGGCCTTGTTTGCGGTTCAGGCGAAGGGCACCGGAGCGGTCGCCAAGGCGTTCGGGCCCATCACGCTCGTCTGGTTTGCCGTCATGGCGCTCGGCGGCATCGTGCACCTGGCCGACGACCCCCGGGTTTTCGCCGCCATCAATCCGTGGCACGCCGTATGGTTCGTCTTCAATAGCGGCTGGACCGGTTTCGTGGTTCTCGGCGCTGTGTTCCTGACGGTGACCGGCGCGGAAGCTCTTTATGCGGATCTCGGCCATTTCGGCCGGCGGCCTATCCAGTGGGCATGGTTCGCGGTCGTGTTCCCATCGCTCGCATTGAATTATCTCGGCCAGGGCGCGCTCGTTCTCAAGGATCCGTCGGCGGCCAGCGACCCGTTCTTTCTCATGTTCCCGCAATGGGCGGTGCTACCGGTGGTGATCCTTGCGACGGCGGCCACCATCATCGCCAGCCAGGCCGTGATAACCGGCGCCTTCTCGTTGACCCAGCAGGCCATGCATCTCGGCTTCCTGCCACGCATGCGCGTCTTCATCACATCGGCGGCGCATACCGGCCAGATCTTCCTGCCGGAAATCAACTCGATCCTCCTTTTCGGCGTCATGCTGCTGGTTCTGACGTTCCAGTCGTCGGAATCGCTGGCGACCGCCTATGGCATCTCCGTCACCGGCGCCATGGTCGTCACCACTGTCATGTTCTTCGACTTCCTGCGCCTGCACCGCAAATGGCCCGCTTGGCTCAGCGCCGTCGTCGTCGGCCCGCTGGCGGCGCTGGAATTGGTCTTCCTCGCGGCAAATCTCCTCAAGGTCCATGATGGCGGCTATGTTCCCATCATGATTGCCGGATTGGCCGTATTGATGATGTGGACATGGCGTCGGGGGGCGGCCATCGTGGTGGCGAAGGCGGGCCGCGATTACATTCCACTGCAAAGCTTTATTCAGTCCATCTCGCGCAAGAGCACGCATTCGGCGCACCGGGTGGCGGGCACCGCGATATTCCTCACATCCCAACCCGACGCCACGCCCGCTGCCATGTTGCATAACCTCAAGCACAATCATGCGATCCATGAGACCAACGTCATCCTGACCGTCGAGACCGCCGCCACACCGACGGTTCCCGCCGACCAGCGCGGAACCTTCGAGCATCTCGACCACGGCTTCTCCGTGGTCAGGCTGAAGTTCGGCTTCATGGAAGAACCCAATGTCAGCCAGGCGCTGGCGCAACTGCGGAAGGAAGGCTTCAAGTTCGACATCATGACGACATCGTTCTTCGTCGGCCGTCGCAAGCTCGTTTCCGACCCCAATTCCGGCATGCCGGGCTGGCAGGACAGGCTGTTCATCTCCATGGCCTCATCGGCCGCCGATCCTTCGGACTATTTCAGATTGCCCATAAACCGCGTTGTCGAAATGGGCGCGCAGATGTCGGTGTGATCGCTGCCTGTGGCGCGCCGTTCGCTGCCCAAAATTTGCCGGCATTTGACGGCTTTCCTTTTTCCACCGAACGGAGCAAATTCCGCATCGACATTCACTCGACCATATTGGACGCACGGCGTCCAAAGAGGAGGCTCTCATGTCGGACATGACCCCGCAGGAACAGTTGATGCTGGAACTCATCAACCGGGCACGGATGGACCCGAATGCCGAGGCCAGGCGCTTCCACATCGGACTCAATGAGGGCGTATCCAAGGGCGACAGGATTTCCGCCGGCGCCAAGGAAGTGCTGGCTGGCAACGACGCCCTCGGGCTTGCCGCCACGGAGCATAGCCAATGGATGTTGCTGAACGACAAGTTCAGCCACAATGAGAATCCAGGCTCGCCCGGCTTTTTCGGCGCGGATCCGTTTGATCGCATGAACAATGCCGGTTATGCATTCTCGACGGCTGGTGAGAACATATCCTTCCGTGCCACGACCGCGGACATCGACGCGGCACTGGCCACCAAGATGATCATCCAGCAGCACAGGGATCTCTTTGTCGACAAGGGCATCGCCGGGCGCGGCCACCGCACCAACATCATGCTTGAGGGCTATCAGGAAATCGGCATCAGCCAGGAGATCGGCAAGTTCAAGTCGGGCGGTACCAACTTCAATGCCTCCATGGTGACGCAGGATTTCGGCGCAAAGACCAACCAGGTCTTCGTCACCGGCGTCCTTTACGATGACACCAACCTCGACAACTTCTACGGCATCGGTGAAAGCCAAAATACTGATGGCCTCAATGTCAGCGCGGCCGGCGCCACCACTGATGTCACCGGCAGCGGTGGCGGCTACGAACTGCTCTTCGCGACGGGCGCGGGCGCCAAGCAGATCAGTTTCGGTCTCGCCGGCACCGTCACGGTCGACGTCGTTCTCGCCTCCACCAATGTCAAGATCGACGTGGTCAACGGCAATGAAGTCTGGACGGATTCCAGCATCACCGGCACCTCTTCCAATGTCGTCGAGATCCACGCCCTCGGCATCCGCCAGGTCCATCTCGAAGGCGCCGACGTCGCGCAGGCCATGTACGGCAACAGGGTCGCCAACATTCTCGAAGGCAATGGCGGCGACGACACGCTCGATGGCGGTGGCGGCAAGGATGAACTGCGTGGCGGCGCCGATTCCGACACCTTCGTCTTCGACAACGGCGACACCGGCAAGACCAATGCCAAGGCGGACACGATCGTCGATTTCCTCCAGGGCACCGACACGATCGACCTCGAACCGTGGGATGCGGATTCGAAGAAGAAGAACGATCAGGATTTCGAATTCATCGGCACCCAGAAATTCCACAAGGACGCAGGCGAACTGCGCTTCGTGCAGGATGGCGGCGACACCTTCATCCAGGGCGACACCAACGGCGACGGCAAGGCGGATTTCATCATCCGTGTGCAGGGCACGGTCAATTTCGCATCGACGGATTTCGACCTTTGATATCGGCCCGGCCGCCTGGCGTCGCTGGCTGACCTTTTTTGGGCCTATCCAATATCCCCCGTGCCGCGCGCGGAAACTTCGCGTATATATGTTCGCGAAAGTGTTTCCAAGGGAGGATAGGATGAAGACTTTGACAATCGCGGCTTTTGCTGCACTTCTGCTTGCATCCGGCGCTTATGCCGCTGAACTGAAATTCCCGTCCGATGCGCCGGTCGCCTCGATCACCTTCCCGGATGATTGGACGAGCGCCAAGGAGACCGACACCGGCATCGACGCGACGTCGCCCGATGACTCGATCTATATCGCCGTCGATGTCGCCGACGCCAAGGATACCGACGCCGTGGTCAACGATGCCGTGACCTATCTCGCCGGACAGGGCGTGAAGGTGGATTCGACCACCGCCAAGGAGAACGAAGGCACACTCAACGGCATGAAAGTGTTCAATGTCGATTGGGAAGGCACCGACAAGGACGGCCCGGTCTCGATCAGCCTCGCAGCCGTCGTCGTCAATGCCGAGAAGGTGCTGGTCGTGACCTATTGGGGCACCAAGGGCGAGCAGGAAAAGAACGGCGCGGCGATGGGCGCCATCATCAACTCGCTGAAGCCCGCGAGCTAGCTTCGTCACCTGACATCAGGAAATCGGAATGCCGCGCCCTGAGCCCGGCATTCCCCTTTTGATATCGCGGCGCTATTCCGCCGGCTGCAGCGCCACGCAATCCGCGTCGCAGTCCGCCTCGCCAGCCAGGCTCTTCTGGCCGAGCGCGATGATCGCCACCGTGATCGCGCCCGCCGCCACCGAGGCCCAGAAGCCGTGGGCCGGCCCATAGGTATCGACCACCCAGCCCGCGATGAAGGCGCCCAGCGCCATGCCGATGCCGATGCCGGTCATCACCCAGGTCACGCCCTCGGTCAGCATGTTCTCGGGCACCAGCCGCTCGATCAGGCCGAAGGCGGTGATGAAGGTCGGCGAGATCGCGATGCCGCTGACGAAGATCGCCACGGCCAGCAGCGCCACCGAACTCGAGGCAAACAGCAGCGGCACCGAGGTGAGCGCGATTGCCCCCACCGCGATCAGCAACTGCCTGTGCAGCGCCATCTTCGGGTTGAGCGCGCCCAGAATCAGGCCGACCACAAAGGACCCGACGGCATAGACGCCGATCACCAGACTCGCCATCTCGGGCTGGCCGAGTTCCTTGGTGATCGCCACGGCACTCACCTCCGCCGTGGCGAAGATAGAGCCGACGAAGACAAGCGCCAGCGTGATGATCTGCACCGGCCGCTGCCGGATCGCCGAACCCGGGGATGCCGCGCCCGCGACATGATGCACCTTCGGCTCGGTGCCGCGCTGCAGGATGAAGGCCGCCGTGCCGAGTGCGAGGAAACCCGTGCTCACCAGCATGCCGGCCTCGGGAAACAGTGACACCGCCAGCCCCACCGAGAGCGATGCGCCGGCGATATAGACCAGCTCGTCGGCGGCGCTTTCGAAGGCGAATGCCGTGTTGAGCTCGGGCCGGTTGCGGAACATCTCGCTCCACCGTGCCCTCAGCAGCGCCGGAATGCTGGGCATGGCGGCAGCGAGGAACGCAGAAGCAAACAGCGTCCATACCGGCCAGCTCTGATTGGCCGCCGCGATCAGCGCGATGAAGGCCAGCACCGAGACGATCGTCGTCGGCACCACCACCGCCGACTGCCCGACCCGGTCGACGGCGCGGGAAATCTGCGGCGAAATCAGCGCATTGGTCAGCGCATAGGTCGCCGACACCGCCCCGGCGAGCCAGTATTCGCCATGCGTCTGGCTGAGCATGGCGACGATGCCGATCGGCGCCATGGCAATGGGCAGGCGGGCGAAGAAGCCGGCGGCCGAGAAGCCCTTGGCCCCCGGCGCCGCGAATATCTCTCTATATGGATTTGACATGGCACGCTCCTGTCATATATCGATTTCAATGATTACATACGCGGCGTATGTTAATCAGATAATCACATACGCCACGTATGTCAACGCCCCATATACGTCGCGTATGTAAAAAGGAGCCCCGATGGCCAAGCCGCGAACCGAGATGATCGCCGAGACCCGCGCCAAGCTATTGGCCGCCGGCCGCCGCGCTTTCGGCACGGTGGGCTATGCGGATGCGTCGATGGATGACTTCACCGCCGAGGCAGGATTGACGCGCGGCGCGCTCTACCACCATTTCGGCGACAAGAAGGGCCTGCTCCAGGCCGTGGTCATGCAGATCGACGCCGAGATGACCGACCGCCTCCACCAGGTCAACGCCGCCGCCCCCGATCGCTGGCAGGGCTTTGTCGATGAATGCGCCGCCTATATCGAAATGGCGCTCGAGCCCGAGATCCAGCGCATCATGTTCCGCGATGGCCCCGCCGTGCTGGGCGATATCTCGCAATGGCAGAACACGCCGGGCTGCATCGCCACCCTGTCCCGCAGCATCGACCACCTGAAAGCCGATGGCGAGATGATCGACATCGACACCGAAACCGCCGCCCGCCTCATCAACGGCGCCAGCGCCCACATGGCGCAATGGATCGCCAATGCGGAAAAGCCCGAGGCGGTGTCGAAGCTGGCGGTCAAGGGATTCAGGGCGATGCTGGAAGGCTTGCGGCGCGATGGCCGCAGGCCAGAAATGGATTAAGTATCGATTTCAGCGACGCAAGGCCTGAGCGCGGGCCGCGCGAAGGCTGGCCGCACGTGCGGAGTGACCTGCAAGTCCACTCTTCCTTGAACAACGCCCCCCTCACCCCATCCCCTCGATCCGCTCCGCCACCAGCCGCTGCAGCTTCCACAAATTCCGGTCATGAATCCCCTTCGCCTCGAGATTGGCGACGGTATTGAGCAGATACTCCGCCCCGGTTCCCCAGTGGCCGCAGGCGCGCGCCAGCACATCGGCGACCGCCTCGGCGGGCAGACGCCCCGCATAGAGCGGAGACTGCCGGTTCATCACGAAGGTCAGCGCATGCGCCGGCCCCGATGCGGTCTCCACCACGATCCAGCGCGGCATGCTGTTGGCCGGCTTGGCGGTAAATTCCCGCCGGAACAGTTTGGCGAATAGCGCGTCCAGATTGCCGTCGGGCAGGTCGTAGAGCACGCCACGGCACTGCCCGCCACGATCGAGCGCCATCATCAGGCCGGGATTGTCAGGCGTCCCGCGAAATCTCGGCATGTGAAAACAGAAAGCGCGATGCCACCCCCGCGCCGCGCCGACCTCCTCGCCGACATGCTCGATCTCGGGCTTCCAGATCAGCGAGCCATAGGCGAACAGCCGGGTCCTGGCCTCAGGCGCGGGATGCGTCCCGATCATCCGCGCCACCCACGCATCATAGTCGCCATCCGTCTGCAATTGCATGCCCGGCGGCGCGCCGCCATCCTCCACGATGCGGTGGATTTTTGCGACGTGATCGGCGGTGAGGGTCAGTTTTCGCATGGGGTGCCGGGTGGGTGATTGAACATCGTGCCGCACAAGGCGGAGTGGGCGAGTATCACGCCAAGGGGGATGTCTGTGTCAAGTGCGCGGGTAGCTCGCAATTGGGGGAACACGGCCTGCGCGAGATCATCGACATCGCCGCCCACCCATCAAGGGCTCGCGTAGTCCACCTGGGGATCGCCAACACAGAAAAACCGGAGGAGGTTTCGGAGTTAGTATCGGCTCGGTTCAGTGTGATGCCGATGGAAAGCAGAGCTAAACTGCTTGATCCGCGCCATCGCTATAAAAATATCTGTCCCCAAACGCCGAAGCACGGCTGAATGAACAATTGCGCCTTTTTTTGGCCCTTCTGGATCCATTTGAGTTGTCCTTGACAAAATCTTCGCGCGCGCGCGGAATACCGTGTAAATTGCCATTCACGGACGCGGAAGAAACTCAAATTCTAGGGCAATCGCGGCAATCCATTGCTCTCGCAAAGATTAAAAGGAAACAACTTGACACTCAGCGACGCATCAACTCGATTGCAAAAATTACTTGAAGAGGCCGCATCTAGGGAGATTGAACTTCCGCTAATACACATAACTGATGCCTATAGCTTCACAAGTATTCTTGCTCCCAAGAGGCTCGATCCACAACCTTGCGAAGTGTTCAACGAGCCCCTTACTTATTTCTTTTATGGCAGACCTGCCTACCGCACAAAACATAAGGGAAGCAATTATATAAATGCTAATCTGCCTGTCGCGATGGTGTTCCACCCCGGAAAAATAGAACAACAGATAAAGCGCGTATTTCCGTTTGATACTGGAGCATTCAAGATCGGATTGTATGGAGATTTTTTCCATTCAGGCTCTAAGATAGAGCATTTCGAGTTAGATCCAACAATCGGCGCCGCACAGAAAATAATAGCCTATTTTTACACTGAGAATAGAGAGTATTTCTACGGGGGAAGCCGAAAAAATGTTCAAATACCACCTCTGAACTTCGAAGCGGAAGGCATATTTGAACTTGCGAGAACTTCTGCTGGGGCTCAGAAGGATGGAAGCTTCAAGCCAGATTTGCGATCATCCTCCATCGAAATACAAGTTGACCAAACAATCGACGTTACGGATTCACTTCTTGGGCTGATAGTGCCGCAAATATTTTTAGATGACGACTTTGCAAAAAAATCGATTGCTGAGATTTCGCCGAAATATCTTGAGCCATATACCGGCATCCACAACCTGGGATCAGACAGTATGACAGGAATGCTCTTCGAGAAGGTCGCCAAAATATATCAATTGGAAAAGATATTATGAAATTATATGGTTTTTATAGAATATCGAGGAATTGCCCGGCCCCATTGAACCCAGTTTTTACCGATGGGGAAGGAAATTATTACACGCAAAGCATCAACGACGACCGACGGATAGCGGCTTTTCTCCCTTTTGTTCCAGAAAAGAATCGCATTATTATACCTGGGAGTTCTTTTTCCGAGGACCTCGAAATTGGATCTCACGCGTTGTTTGCAATTGAATACATCGCTAAAGGTGTGAGGTATGGTAGTATTCGTCAGATTTCAGAGCATATTGCCGAGTTGAACGCGAGCAATTTTTTCCTAAAGCACCCTTTTGCATTGCTCGAATTCGCCACCCTGTTGGAAGATAGGGACCTCACACAGAAAGCTGCGGCGGCATGTGCAGATGCGCTTTATTCAATCGATCCTCGCCTGGAGAGCTCATGGATATCAGGCTCAAATCTGCCATTTGAGTTACGTCAGCGCCGCGATTTGCAGCTTGACGAAGGCTCTAGCGGCTACGTTCACCTGTCATTCTCGGCTACCTATCGTGCACTTACAAATCTAACAGATTTTTCCCGCGATCATCTATCTCGCTATAGAAGCACAATATTTAGAGAAGCGATAAAGGAGGTAATTAAGAATGGGTTGGCATTCGTGAAGACGGATGAGGCCCAGGAATTTCTTGAAATATTTGCGACTACAGCCCGCGCTCAATTGCGAACCGAGAAATACGACAACCGCCTGACAATATATTCCCAGGAATCAAGAGGAAATTTAAAATTGAAGCGGCGGGATTATGATAAATTTCTCGACAATATTTCCAGTTTCGCGATGGAAGACTACGTTCATCGAAATGCGAAGGCCGAAGACAGAGAAAATATATTCCTCTTCTTTTTTGAAAATAGATCGAGATTCATAATTTTCGTTATGTATATGTACTTCTTCACTAGTTTTTCCTCTTTTAGAGGCTTTATTACTGACAAACCTTTCTTTGGATATGAATAGTGAACTTTGCTGATTGAATCGCGCGCCCACTGTTTCTTTGGGGGGAGAAGAAAAATAAACAGAGCGTTCCATGCTCATTCATCCGAGTGGCAGCAATGTCATTGAACGCATATAGGTATCGGCCATCACCTCAAGCTGGACAGCATTGACTAACGTACAGGATCAAAAATCAAGTCCGCCGACCGATTTTGTCGCAGACATTATCTTAATAATCAAATTCTTATGAGATCTATAGGAATATATACCTTTATTCGTTTCTCTTTGAGAAATCGCGTGGCATACTGCCTCCCGTGCCACCCCCGGCTAACCCCGCATGGCGATGTGGGCGGAGGTGGGGCCGGTGCCGGTTGCGGGGAAAAGACGTAAGTCTCCGCCTCAGGCGTCCGCGAGAAGCCCCCCGGCAGGTTTCGCTTCCCGTTGCCTGACAGACGCTATTTCATGGTGATGGTGAGGTCGTCTACGCCGAAGGTCAGCATGAGTCCGTTGCGCTCGACCGATAGCTCCAGTTGGACGCCGTTGGAATTTTTCAGCCACATCTTGCCGCGACTGGTTTTACCGACAACAAAACCGGTTCTCGTCGCGGTGTACCGGCCCGCGAACTGGCGCCTGGATTTGAGATTATAGACCTTGCCAGTGGCTTTGATCGAAGCAAAGCCCGTGCCGCCGAATCCAAGGCCAGCGATTTTGAATGGATAGCTACGGCCGCCGATGTGCAGGACGCCTGTTCCCTTTCCCAAGGTCAGATAGTAGCCAACCTGGCGCTGAACGATCTCGACCGTTCCGCTGGGACGGAGCTTCTTTTCAGCGGCTTCCGACCACGTGGACGCGAATAGTAAAGCAAGGACTGCGAGGGCAAATCTGGTAAAATGAGGCATAAAACCCTCAGTGGGACAGTTCAAACGGACGGCCCGCCAGCCATCACGGCAAACTATCTGCAATCGCGGGCTTTGTCCAGAAATGTGCTGCTCCCGGCACAGCGAACACCATTGCTCTGATCAAGCCCAGCCGAGTTGCCGCAAATCCCTGGTTTGATGAACTCGCCGCATTGAAAGGATACGAACCACCGACCTCGGCGTTTCATCGCTTCGTGAAGGCAGGATTGCACCAGAAACAGACCGATAATGAGAGGTCCAATCACCCTCGAATTTGCATTTTTATTCTTCTCAATCTTGTTACCCGCTGTAATCCCTACGAGATTTTTTTCTCGCTCTTTCATCCCCGCCCTTTTAAGCGGCCTCATAATAGTCCCCGTGCCACCCTCGGCTAACCCCGCATGGCGATGCGGGCGGAGGTGGGACCGGTGCCTGTTGCGGGGGAAAGACGTAAGTCTCCGTCTCAGGCGTCCGCGAGAAGGGACCTCCCCCGGGTGCCGCCTGCAAAGGCCTGTATCCGTGGCGTGCGTTGTATCGCACACAAACCCATCCCCCGGACCTCAGAAGTCCGGGACCAGATGGGCGCAGACGGTCGAGTTCGCGGATGAAAATACACCGAACGGGGCACGGAGACGTGTCTTACCGGCTGTCGCAAGGCAGCCACTAAACCTGGCACGGCGACGTGCCCCGGCCGATCCTTCATGCCTTGGGCCAAGGATCGGGAGTGCGAATGCCCCAAACCACGGAGCGAAACCGCCCGCGTGAACGCGAACCCATGCCTAAAGGAAACACCATGCCAGACCTGCCCCCGCCCATCGTGAAACTCAAGCAGCAGTATATCCTGTTCACCTGCACCGCCGACCGCTTCGGCTTCTACCAGCACATCTGCCCCGTCCGCGCGTGCCACCGGCATCGCTATTGCGCAAATCCGCTCGGCCTGCTTCACGCCCCACCCTGCTTCTTCAGGCTCGAAGAACCCGCGCATTCCGATGTGGTGGGCATCCTCGATGCGATCGAGGGCATCCACGAGGGCACGCTGCGCCCGCCTGAAAAGGACGATGCCGTCCAGATATGGGCGCACGAGCAGGCCATCGCCATCTTCCGCGATGCCCTGCGCATGATGCCGGAATTCACCGAGGCGTTCGAAGAGTGGCATCGCACTTACACCGCGCCGCCGCCCCGGCCCCTCGATCCCTGGCTCGCCAGGCTCGAACTCGACCGCATGGAGCATAATCTCGCCATGACGGAAGCCCTCTCCCGAACGGCGACCGGTCGCGCGTATCTGAAGGCGGCCGGCGGTTCGTGGGCATCGGGCGCGCAATGAAAAACGCCGCCCATTCCGGAGAACGAGCGGCGCCCATGATCCCTGTTTTGGCCGGATCAGTTGTAGACCTTGATCACCTTGCGGGTGCGGGGCTCAACGATCACGCGGCGCTTGTTGGTAACGACATAGCCGAGGTCGTCATGATTGGGCACCTTGCGGATCACAACCGTGTCCGGCAGCGCCTCGCCCTCGGTGAACTCGTCGTCATAGGTCGCGCTGTCGTCATAGGGCTGCTCGGTCACATACTGATCGGCATCATCCGGCACGACATAGACGGTTTCGGCCCGGGCTTGCGTCACGGCGACGGCGGAAAAAGCGACCATCGTCGCGGCAAAAAGCTTGGCTTTCATCATGTCTCTCCTTGTTATCGGGGATACTCCGATGCCGGGCTAATGCCACGGCAGATGAATGGTTCCGATAAAAGGACGCTTTCCCTCTGGATATCCGCTAAAGCACGGGAAAAAATGCAAAAATGGCGAAATCTAGGCAGCTATGAGGGAGGGCGTCACGGCCTCGAAGGCCAGTGCGATCACCTCTGGCCCCGCACCCGGACGGGTGGCATCCGATGACAGGATCTGGCGATAGCGGCGCGCGCCTTCCACACCCTGGAACAGCCCGATCATGTGGCGCGTCACATGGCCGAGCCGGCCGCCCGAGGCGATATGGCGGGCCGCATGCTCCATCATCGCATCGCGGATCACGCTCCAGTCGACCTCGGTCGCCGGGGCGCCATAGACCACATGATCGGCGTCCGCGAGAATGGACGTGTTATGATACGCCGCCCGCCCGAGCATCACCCCATCGACATGATTCAGATGCTCAAGGGCCTCACTCAGACCCGCGACACCGCCGTTGATACCGATGAAAACATTGGGATATTTCTGCTTCAGCCGATAGACCCTGGAATAATCGAGCGGCGGAACATCGCGATTTTCCTTGGGGCTCAGGCCTTGCAGCCAGGCCTTGCGGGCATGGACCCAGATCGCATCCGCCCCGGCATCGAGCACCTTGGCCGCAAGATCATCCAGCGCGATTTCCGGATCCTGGTCATCCACCCCGAGCCGGCATTTCACCGTGACCGGCACATCGGACACCGCCTTCATCGCCGCGATGCAACTAGCCACGAGATCGGGCTCCCGCATCAGGCAGGCGCCGAACGTTCCCGATTGCACCCGGTCCGACGGACAGCCGACATTGAGATTGATCTCGTCATAGCCGAAATCCACCCCGATCCGGGCTGCTTCCGCCAGCTTGCCCGGCTCCGACCCGCCAAGCTGCAGAGCGACCGGATGTTCGCTGGCGTCGTATCCCAGCAGCCTGTCGCGCTTGCCATGGATCGCCGCATCCGCGACGACCATCTCCGTGTAGAGCAGGCTCTTGCGCGTCAGAAGCCGATGCAGGAACCGGCAATGCCGGTCCGTCCAGTCCATCATCGGCGCGATGGCGAGGATTTTTTGTCGAGATTTCAGGTATTCTACGTAGAAATTCAATGTCTTGTGTCCGGTCTGGTTTGTCAGTCTTTGTCAGTCTTTTTCCGCGTGTTGCACCGTTTTTCATAGTGAGGTACAACAATGTCGTACTTAGGCGAAGGAATGTTGTACCATGGGCACGATCAACACACGCAAGCGCAAGGACGGAACGCCTTCCTATACCGCACAGATAGTGAGGAAGAAAGCCGGTGCAATTGTCTGGCGGGAAGCCAAAACATTCGAAAACAAGCGGGAAGCAAAGTCTTGGATTAACTTCCGAGAAAACGAACTGGATAAGCCGGGCGCGATTGACCAGATGAGAACGCCCACGAGAACGCTGGCCGACGTCATCGACCTCTATGTCTCCGAAAAGAAGGACATCGGACGAACCAAAGGACAATGCCTGCGCTCCATAAAGACTTACGCGATTGCCGCAATGGACTGTAAGGCAATCCGCAGCGAACACATTGCCGGCTTCGCGCGTGAGCTTCTGGCCGGTGGCCGCCTACCACAAACGGTCAACAATTACATTTCGCATCTGTCCGCTGTGTTCAGTTCGGCTAAGCCTCTGTGGGGGATCGAACTCGACACGCAGGCAATGAAGGACGCTCAAGCCGCTATGTCTAAGCATGGGCATATCGGAAAGTCTGCTAAGCGCGAACGGCGCCCGTCCCTCGCCGAGTTGGATCTAATCATGGAGCATTTCGTGGAGCGGCGGGAACGCGTGCCGGGTTCCGCTCCTATGCACAAGATCGTCCCTTTCGCCCTATTCTCGACCCGCCGGCAGGAAGAGATAGTCACCATCAAGTGGACCGACTTGGATGAGGCGCATAGCCGTGTCCTTGTTCGGAATATGAAGCATCCCGGCCAAAAGAAGGGTAATGATGTTTGGTGTGAACTGCCGCCCGAAGCGCTGGCCATCGCCCTATCGATGCCGCGCACTGACGAGCGAGTCTTTCCGTACACTGTGGACGCCGTGTCGTCTGGCTTCACCCGCGCCTGCTACATCTTGGGCATCAACACGGAAGAGATGCCACACGAAGACCGACTTCATTTCCATGACATGCGGCACGAGGGAGTCAGCCGTCTATTCGAAATGGGGCGCACAATCCCCCTCGCCGCGTCTGTGTCGGGCCATCGGTCATGGGCGAGCCTGCAGCGGTACGCACAGATCCGCGAAAGCGGCGACAAGTTCGCCGGTTGGAAATGGATGGAGATCGCTACGACCACGTGACAGTCAAAATGTGCCCCACCACCCCTTGATTTGCAAAAATGTGAACACGGTTGTTGACAATAGAAATACCTAACAACCTGTTGACACGCGATTTATGGAACAGCGCTGTTGACAATGGAAATTGACTACAGGGTTCTCACATTCGTTCCGCAACCAAGGAGGTGCACTTGACTAAACTGAATACGATCGACGCGGCGAAGCACATCGGCAAGTCATCGTCGTGGCTAAATAAGACCCGTATGACCGGCAACGGGCCGGTTTATCTGAAGATAGGTGGCGGCGTCCGATACGAGGTTGCAGACCTTGATGCGTGGCTGGCCGGCAAACGCCGCACCGCCATTTACGATCACAGCAACGATAACGTTCGCGCGGCCGCTTACGCCGCCTAACCGCCGCCCTGCGGCACAACAATAGGACCAAAAATGGACATCTACAACGTCCGGCGCAATCACGCCGGCGGCAGCGTACTCGCGCTGTTCGACCTGCGGGTCGGCGGCATAAGCGTTTACAATATTGAACTGCGAAAAAACCAGCGCGGTGACATGCGGGTTTACGCGCCATCGCCCGACAGTCGCCGCGTGGTGACATTCGATCTCGCTACCGCAGACATTCTGATCAAACAGGCGCGCCAGGCGCTCGGAGGCCCGTCGGCGAATGACAGCAATTTCAAGGCGGCCTAATTTTTTACACGCATCCGAAGAGTTTCAAGAAGCGCTCATCGAGTTTTCGGCAGGTCCCAAGGCCGCCGACGCGGCCGCAATAGCAAAATTCACAAGGGCTTCGAACAAGTTCAACAACGTCGTCACGGAGATAGAGGCGCGATACACGGCTAAGGAAATCGCCAAACCAGCCAACGACAACAAGCCGATTGTCGAGATCGACGGCCAGACCCTGCTGGGAAAAGACTTCCCGCCGGTTAAGTACATCGTGCCGGGGTACATCGCCGAAGGCCTCACACTTCTGGGCGGCCGGCCGAAGTTGGGCAAGTCCTGGCTGGCACTGGATATGTGCATCGCCGTGGCCACGGGTGGACGGTCACTAGGTTCGGAATGCGAACAAGGCGACGTGCTCTATGCAGCACTTGAGGACAATCAACGGCGCCTGCAGGACCGGCTGAAGAAGGTCTTGCCGCCACTCAAAAGCCTATGGCCGGACATGTCTCGGCTGCGCTTCTGGAACACATCCCCTCGCATCGGCGCCGGACTAATAGAGCGCCTTGATGAATGGCGGAAAGCGGCAACTGACCCACGCCTTATAGTCATCGACACGCTGGCCATGGTGCGTCCGCCTAAAGGTCGCACGCAGGATTCCTACGAGGCCGACTATGCCGCCCTATCACCGCTACAGACCTATGCCGGCGAGCACCGCATTGCGATCATCGTCATAACCCACGTGCGCAAGGCAGAGGCAGCTGACCCGCTCGAAATGATATCCGGTACAAACGGACTAACCGGCGCCGCCGACACAATCATGGTTCTAGACCGCAGCGGCGAAGGATCCAAGATTGTTGGACGCGGCCGCGACATTGAGGAAATCGAAAAAGCTCTCCGGTTCGAATCCGGCAAGTGGCG